>ORMF012367175.1_pt1 | contig 38845 bp, 36 predicted proteins | sample 1779871 | NCBI WGS metagenome assembly ORMF01 (sample SAMEA104232316, study PRJEB22302) | groundwater metagenome | biome: forest; feature: aquifer; material: groundwater | place: USA | collected 2011-08-07 | depth 5.4 m
CGCTGACGAGGAATTCGAACCGTCCGATGTGATTCGCTGCGTGCAGAACAGGTCTCGCAGCCGAGCCACGACCGCCGCAGTCGCGACAAATCGCCCGCGATCGGGCCGCGGTCCGCGTCCGCCGGCTTGCGGAGCCCCTGTCCAGTACCCGGTTGCCGCGGTTCGCGACCTTCGGCGTGGTACCGTCGTGAGAGGACTCCCATGCCGCCGCGCACCGACCGCACGCTTGTGGCACTCGACGACATCGATGTCCGCCGCGTCGCATTGCCCACCGGCACCGAGGTCGTCACGCGGATCGATCGCGTCTCGGGCGAGCGACGCGTCCCCCAAGGGACGATCGGCCGCGTCGTGGCGACAACGGACGCGGGTGTCGTCGCTCGGTTCGTCGGCGTGGGAGATCTGACGTTCGATCGCGACGATCTGTCCGCACGCCGTGAGGGACAAGCACTCTTCGCCGTTCGCCGGGCCGCGGCATGGGACGCACTGAAGCCGTGCGTGGTCTTGCGCACCCGCGTGGGATCGCACGCGTGGGGCCTCGCGGACGAGCGATCGGACGAAGACGAACGCGGAGTGTTCGCGCATCCGTTCGAGTGGCGTGCAGGGCTCGTCGCGCCGCCAGAGGATCTCGTCAGTGAGAGTGGCAGTGAAACATACTGGAGTGTCGAGAAGGCCATTCGACAGGGTCTGCGAGCGGACCCCAACACGCTCGAGATGCTCTACGTTCCCGGCGCTGAGGCTCTCGACCCGATCGGCGCGTGGCTGCTCGCAGAGCGCGATGCGTTCGTCTCACGGGAGATGTTCGGCAGTTTCGGTCGCTATGCGCTCGCGCAGCTCGACCGGTTGAACGCCAATTTGCGACTGCACCGCCATCGAACGCTGCTGCTCGACTGGCTGCGCACGGAACCGACGATCGATCTGGACACTGCAGCGACTCGGCTTGCTGCGGCGACCAACATCGCGGTGCCGACCGACGGGATCGGTCGCGCGCGTCAGCACATCAAGCAGCTTTATCGCTCCCTCTTCGATCAGGGGTTGCTCGGCGCGAACGACTTCGCATCGTTCGTGACCTTCGCGTCTCGCGATGCGCCGACGCTCGATCTCCCGCGGGAACTACGACCGAAGAATGCCTACAACTTGCTGCGCCTCGTACACACGGCCCTGCGCTGGCTTCGGGACGGAGCGCCCACGTTTCGATTCGACGGCGCGCTTCTCGAACGCCTGCGATCGATCAAGAACGGCCTGGTCGATCTGGACTCTGTGTTGACGGAAGCGCAAGAAGCCGCCTCCGCCCTCGACGCTGCGCGCGCAACGTCGCCGCTGCCCGAACGCACCGATCTCGCACGCGCGGATCGCCTGCAACGTCGCATCGTCGGCGAACTCGCTCGGCGTCACGTGAACGGCGTCCCCGGGCCGTTCGGCCGCGATGCACCGCCAGTTGCCGACGCAGGATGGGCAGACCGATGAGCCGCGGCTACGACGCCCTCGACCCGCGCGAGGCCGACGTCGCGCGATCCGTCATCGCACAGGAGTCCGAGAAGCGCGAGCACGTCGTCGTGTACCTCAGTGGCGCACACGCCTATGGCTTCCCCTCCCCCGACAGTGACCTCGATCTCAAGTGCATTCATGTCGCGCGCACCGACAGCCTGCTTGGCCTGCGACCCGCAACGCCCGCGTTCGACCGCACCGAGACCATCCACGGCGTCGAGATCGACTACACTTCCAACGAATTGGCGCCGGCGCTGGTTGGGATGCTTCAGGGCAACGGAAACTACCTCGAACGCGTCCTGGGCGAGACAGTGCTTCACGGGTCGCCGTGGCTCGAAGAACTCCGCCCACTCGCAGCGCGATCGCTCTCGCGACGGATTCATCGTCACTATCGAGGCTTCGCGGTCTCTCAACTCGGCGAAGCCGAGCGCGCCCCTTCGGCCAAGCGGGTTCTGTACGTCCTTCGCACGGCGCTCACGGGTGTCCACGCCCTGCGCACGGGGCATCTGGTCACCAATCTCGGCGACTTGCACCGCGAGTGGCAATTCGACGGCGCTGCGGATCTCATCGACATCAAGCGCCGCGGCGAGCGCACCACACTCGACGCAGCCACCTGGGAGGCGTGGCGCTCCCGGCTCGTCCGCGCATTCGAACTCCTCGACGACGCACTGGCACACTCCACTCTTCCCGAGACGCCACCAAACGAACCCGAGATCGAATCCTGGCTGATCACAGTTCGTCGGCAATCGGCGTAGGGAAGCGCAGCACGACTCGGTGTACCTCCGGAGCCGCGAAGCGCCGCTCCAAACAATGGCCCGGACCGGAGTCGCATCTCCGCGACGACGCTCCGGGCGCGGACGCACCGCGCGACAACCGTCAATGTTCCGTCTTCGCGAGATACTCCGGGCTTCGCTGTTTGAGAATCAGTCGTCCGAAGTCCCTCACTGCCTGCTCGACGAGCGGCCGAATCACGAGGCCCTCGCGCGCGACGTCGGCAATCACCGACCGCCCATTGGACGCGTCCTTGATGCTTCGACCGGCGAGCCACTCCGACAGTCGACCTTCGAACAGCACCGGCACGGCAATGCGGGTAGCGTCGCCGAAAAACTCCGCGACGGCCGCCCCAAATGCCGCCGGAGCCAGCCAGTCGTGGCCAAATCGAATATCGAACAGCCGCACCTCGTGTCGAGGACGCTTGTAGTAGTTCCCCTGGATCGCCGGACCGAACAGCTCCCCGTATACGAGCACCTGTTTCCCGGGATTCTTGGCTGCGAGCGCGTGTGCAAACGCCACGATGCGGCTCTCGCGCGCGACCCTCCAGAACGTGTGTTCGCCGTCCGGAACCGGGACGATCGTCTTGGTTCGCTGGTTGACGAGCAGTTGACCATCGGGCCGGATTGCTACCGAGAAGTTCGAGCCTTCGAGTTTCTCGGTCACGACCACTTCGGTGTCGAGCAACTGCGCGGCGACTTCGGTGTACCGATCGGCACCCTCGATGTCGTACACCGAGATGCCATCGGGAAGCTCGAGAAGCGTCGCCCACTGCACGTGTTCCTCGGGGACCTCGTACTTGGTCACGCCCAGATGCGCAGTGATCGCTTCGGGCCCTCGCGCGAGGATGTCGTCCGGAACGATGGACGTCTTCGCGACGACGCCCTGGCTGATCTGGCCGCGCAATCGAATCGTCTTGACGCGATTCTTCGCCGCCCCCGCGAGCTTGCCCGCGACTCCGAGTGCCTGCGCGACCGGCTCGGGGACCAGCGAGTCGACCGGGAAATACAGGCAGGGATCGCCGGGAGCGAACGAGCCTTTTGCGATCACGAATTGAAAGTCGCCGCCGCGCAGTGTTGCAACCTCGATCCGGTCGGCACCCTCGATGGGGGAGACCGTTCCAATCTGTTCGAGCGTGACGCCGAAGAACGACATGGCCGCGCCTACCGGTTGGAAAGCTGGAACAGGTTGCCCTCGGGATCGACCCCGTCGCAGAGCACCACCGTGCCGAAGCGGCGCACGTCCCGCATCGCTGCGCCGCGTTCGCGCAACTGCCGGGCCGTCGCGTCGACGTCGTCGGCGTGGAACGCGAACTTCATCGGAGTATCGGTGCGCACTCGAGGCGGGTCGTCGATCGTCACGCGAGCGGCGGCTTCCGCGGACATGGCGTGGAGTGCGAAGAACGTGCCCTCGCAATCGAATTGCACCCACTCGAGCGGCTCGATCTCGTCGACCGGGGTCAGCCCGATGACGTCGCGATAGAACGCGTGCATCCGCGGCATGTCCTTCGCGAACAAGATGAGCTGGCGCAGTTTCATCGCGCGATCGTAGCACGCGCTGCGGCATGAAATGCCACGGCTACCAGACGGAGGAGTGGGGCAGGAAGGAAGCCCGCAGGGCCGGCTCGGGATTGCCTCGCGTCGTTCCCTCTGTGCTCGGTCGCCGTGGCTTTCGAAGCCGACGCCCGGTGCGGCGTCAATACACAACACGCATCAGATCCACGACGAACACGAGTGTCTCATTCGGACCCACCGCGGGTGGCGAACCGTGCGCGCCGTATCCGAGACTGGGTGGGATCACGAGACGGCGCCGTCCACCGACCCGCATCCCGACGATGCCCTGCTCCCAACCTCGGATCACTTCGTGGTTGCCGAGCGTAAATGTGTACGTCTGGTTGTTCGTCCACGACGAATCGAATTCGCGGTGGTTGGACCATGCCAGTCCCGTGTAGTGCAGTTCAACACGCGACCCCACGTGGGCCTCGGTGCCGCGGCCCACACTGACGTCCGTGCTTTGCATGGTCGTCGGCGGCGGACCTGCCGGGATGTCTACGTATGGGCGCTGCGGCCGCGGCCGTTCGTCTGCGACTGTCCCGCCGCCCGCGTCCGCAGCAGGCGACGCCGACGGACGACGATCACACGCGAGGAGCAGTGCGACCGGCGCAACGATGGCGAGTTGCAGGCGGTTCACGTCCGGGTCTCCGCCGCCGTGAACTCTCGCAGCGTCGCAATGTCTTGCGGCTCGCTCACGCCCTTGAGCGCGTGCTTTCCGAGGCGAACCCACGGGGCCTCCGGGCACGCGTCCGCGAACACCGACGTCGCAAGGACCGACGTCCCGAGGCTCTTGCACAGCGCCTCGACGCGGCACACTTCGTTGACGGCAGCCCCGATCACCGTGAAGTCCAATCGGTCGCGAGCACCGATGTTTCCGTACATGACATCACCCAACTGCAATGCGATTCCGAGTTCGAGCGGCACCGCACCCAGTCGCTCGGCATTCAGCGCGGCGATGCCCCGCATGGCTGCGGACGCCGCGTCGAGCGCTCGCTGGCAGACCGTGGACGGGTCGCTTTGCTCGACGGGAAAGATCGCAAGCACGGCGTCGCCGATGAACTTCAGCACTTCTCCGCCGTGCAGCGCGATGGGTCCCGCGATCGCTTCGAAGAAACGATCGAGCGTCGCGACGACCTCGGCGGGTTGCGCACGGTCCGCCATGGTGGTGAAGCCGCGCATGTCGCAAAACCAGATCGCCGCGCGGATCGAGACCCCCGTGCCGCGGCGAAACGCCCCTGCGAGAACACGCTCGGCAGCATTGTGACCGAGGTAGACATCGAGGAGCGAGCGTGTCGTGTACTGCGCAGTGCGCAGTTCGAGGTGCATCGCCATGGGGTCGACCGCGGTTTGGAAGACTGCGAGGTCCGCGTCGGAGAAGCCGCCGGGTTGCTTGGTCGCGAACGAGATGTAACTCCGCTGGCCGTCCCCGAACGGCAGAGGAAGTGCGACGTAGTCAGTCGCGCCTGCGTCCGCGAGGTCTCTGCAAACCGGGTAACGGAGGTCTGCGTCGACACCCACCAGTCGGCAACGAATTCGGGGGGCACCGCCGTAGATGGCCGCAACAGGACTGTCGCGAAACATCGGCAACTCGAGCACGTCTCTCGGTCGGAACTGCACGACCGAACCGCTCTCGGGGCTCCAATGGACGTTCCGCACGTACACCTCGGGATGCTTGGTGTGCACGCTGGTAACGACGCGCCAAAGTCCGACGCCTCGAGCGATCAATTGCTGCGCGAGTCCGTCGAGAAGCGCTCCATCATCGAGCGCCCGCGTCGCCGGCGCGAGCAACCACGAAGCGAGTTCCGTCGGCTCCATCGCGCCGCGATCGTACACGTCCACGGCCAAGATCGCTCGGACAAGGTTCAGACGGTCCGAGCGGCGGCGCGACGGCGCAGGCGCCCGGACGTCACCGACACGTCCCCGCGGTGCAAGTCCCGCCGGGGCAGCACGGATTCGCCGCACCGCACGACTGACCCGACAACCGGCACAGGCAGCGTCCGTCCGCGCCGCACCGCAGGGTCGCGTTGCCCGGACACGTGTTTCCCGGGCAGCACTGCTGCGAGTAGACACCGCACAAGCGGCAGACACTCGCTTGGCACATCAGCACGGCCGCGCCGCATGCGCCCGCACAGCACGTCTGGTTTTGCTCGCCACACGCGATGCACGTTCCCGCGCGGCACGCAGCGCCCGCGCCACAGGTCGTGCCGCAGCACGGCTGACCTGGACGGCCGCACATGACCGGCGGGGGAGTCGGGGCGGGAGTTGGAGTGGGAGTCGGGGTAGGTGTCGGGGTCGGAGTGGGAGTGGGAGTCGGAGTGGGTGTCGGGGTGGGAGTTGGTGCGGGAGTCGGGCTCGGGCTGGGACTCGGGCTTGGCGGTGCACTCGGAGTGGGCGACGGAGTCGGTGTCCCACCAGCACTGACGGCCCACGCGTCGGCTTGCGCGAGACGCTGCGCATCCGAGACATGCATCCAGTTGAAGCTCCACGCGTAGCTGATCACGCCCGCAACGCCGAGTGAGTTCAGCGCATGACCTCGCGTCCGAATCTGGTCGAGCCACAGGTCCTCGGAGACGCCGGTGCGGCCCCGCCCGCGGCCGGCTTCGGTCTGCGCAAAGTGTTCGACGATCATCAGGCGCTCGCGGCCCACGCCGAGATCTCCGTAGTCCGCGACGGACCGCGCGTAGAACGCCCTCGAAAACGCAGCGCCGTTCGCGCGATTCGGACGGTACTCCTCGCCCGAGAGATACACTTCGGCGCCAACGTACGCGTGACGGGCGATGGCGCTCCAGATCTCGGGGTGTCGCTGCGGGTTGGCGAACGGCGCGAGAATCACGACCTCGCGATCGTGGGCGACGTGCATGCGCGTCGCGAACGCGACCACGAACGAACGATAGGTCGGCTCATTCTGCCACGCGTCGGACGATATCTCGTTGACGATGATCCATCGCGGTACCGCACCGTAGCGAGACCGCACATCGGCAATCATCGCGTCGGCGCGCGCTGCACCGCCTGCTCGCCAGTCCGTATTCAAGTCATCGACGTACGCGCTGAGCTGATTGCCCTGACCCGCAATCTGCGCGGCGTGACCGGCCGTGCCCATCGCGAGCCAGTGTCGCGAGAGACGGTAGTTGGCGTGGTCGAAGTGGTCTTCACAGAAGCATTGCTCGTTCGCCGCCGGACACCCGCTCGTACCGCCACAGTGGAGGGTGACGATTTCGAACCGCATCGGCCGCGCGGCAATGCTGCCAGGATCGCTGCTCTCGCCGGGGAGTCCCTCGTCCGCGCCCATGCAACCCAAGCCGACGACGATCGTGCCGAGCAATCCAACCCACGTTGCGCCACGCATGCAGTGCCTCCTCGCAGGACGCGCGTCGGTGCGCGTAGGGTGATGTGAGCAAGCGTCGTGCCGGGTCAGCGCCCGCGGATCTGCTGGCATTCCGCCGCCATGGGCGAACCTTCTCCCTGGTCACTCGAGAGCGAGTCCCCCATCCGCAGTCCGAGACAGTCCGTCACGCGCTCAGTGCAACTTGGCCGCCCGGTCAGTCCTCGGCGATTTTCCGACCGACCTCGACGACCGACGCGATCGCCTCGGCAATGGACGCGAATGGCGAGGTGCCGCCGCCGAACTGCGTGATGTTGACCCCGCCGATGCGACTGCCAATCGCCGCAGCCAGCTCGGGCAGTTTCTCGGCGACGATCACCCTCGCCCGCGATTCGGCAATCACACGCTCCGCCTGCGCACGTGCCATGAGAGCCGCCGCCGCGTCGTGGGCCTCCTGGCGCGTGGCATCGGAAAGCGCACGGCGGCGTTCGACGTCGACGCCCCATTCGCTCCGTGCGAGATCCGCACGTCGCGCCGCGGCCTCGGCCCGCTGCGCAAACGCATCCAGCTCGGCGTGCGCTTCGGTGGCCTCTCGCACGAGGCGCGCCACGGCCTCGCGGCTGCGAGCCTCGGCTTCCGCCCGCTCGATTTCCACGCGCCGCTGATTCACGGCGGCCTCGGCGGCGAGCTTGGCAGTTTCCAAGTCGACGCGCCTCGCGCGCACCGCCAACTCGGACTGGATGTTCGCTTCCTCGACGTCACGCCGGCACGCGGCCTCTCGCGCCGCGATGTCGCGCTCGGCGTCCGCGCGGGCCTCGCGTGCGGCGCGCTCCAGGGACGAGCGATACGGCGCCTGCATCGCGTCGAACAACTTGCCCGAGAGTACGCGCACTTCTTGGATCTCGATCGTGTCGATCACGATGCCCCAGCCGGTGGCGGTCGCGTCGTCGGGATGGCCGTCGCCGCGAACGATGGGCGCCACTTCGCGAATCAGCTCGTCCGCGAGTGCGGACTTGCGTTTTTGGAGACATTCTTCGACCGTGAGATTGGCAATCAGTCTCCGACTGGCACCCATGAACATCGCGGAGAGTGTCTCTTCGAGTTTCTGTTGCGCGCGTTCGGGAAAGCTGAAGTTCAGCACACGATACGCGAGGAGCGGATCGGCGATGCGATACACGGCCAGGCCCGAGACCTGCATTCCGACCTTCTCGCGCGTGACCTGATCCGCGGTGAACCCGAGCTTCTGCAGCGACGTCGGCACGACCGCCACGGAGTCCCACGGCCACTTGAAGCACGCCGCCCCCTGCCCTGAGCTCGCCGCCCGAACTCGCCCGCCACGGACGTGCACGAGGTACTCCGAAGGGCGGGCCATCACGAAACCCCATCGCTTTAGCTTCGACGGGTCTTCGACGGGCCGCCCCGCACGCCATCCGTCCATTTCGCGTGGCCTCTCGGCGAGGTCGAGTTTCGTGTTGCCCATGCGCATGCCTCCGAGCGTGCCAGTGCACGCGCAGTGCCGGTCGAAAACTGGGCGGCTCACGCGAGCCCGGGCGGCGAGCGGATCGCTTTGGACCAGCGGCAACGGAACCATCTGGACCACGGATGGCCCGCGTGGACCTCACACCAGCAGCCGTATCCCGAGCACGATGCCGAGCAACGCGAACACCGCCACGCTCACCGCAACGACGACACCGATCTTTCGGTGTCGGTCCAACAGATGTGCGTATTCCATCACTCCACGCTTGAGCGCAGTCGATGTGCAGTACACACAGATCTTCCCGTCGAGGTTGTTCTTCAACTCGGCGATCATCTCACGCACGTTCGCGAATCGATCGTCGCGCGACTTCTGCAATCCGCGCATGAGGAAGAAGCTCAGCTCGCGCGGTACGGTGCCCTGGTACGGATTGGACACTTGATCGGCGGTCACGGGCTCGTGCAACAGCACCGCCATCACGACGGCCACGAGCGACGCGTCCGGGTCGACTTTGTCCGCGAGGTAGTACCGAAGCGTCAGCAGTTCGTAGAACATCGCGCACAAGCTGTAGACGTCGCTGCGTACGTCGAGCGTAGCGTTCTCACCGCGAGCTTGTTCGGGCGACATGTACGCGGGCGTTCCGACCAAGGCGTCTTCGCGAGTCACCGTCGACGGCTGCGCCGCGTCCACCCGGGTCGTCGACGGCTCATCGGGGTCGGCGTCCGCGACTTGCCGCGCAACGCCCCAGTCCATCACGACGACCTCGCCGAATGGGCCAATCATGACGTTGGCAGGCTTGATGTCGCGATGAATCACTCCACGTGCGTGTGCGAAGTCGATCGCATCGAGAATCTTGAGGAAGATCTGCGTGCGGTACTCGAACGTGTACCGCGCGTGGTACGCCGGATCGCCGTCCATCAGTTTGTCGATCACGCTCTCGAGCGTTTCGCCGTCGACGTACTTCATCACGAAGAAGTACCGCCCGGCCGCGTCGACCCCGACATCGTGCACGGGCGTGATGTGCGGGTGCTCGAGCCGACCGATGATCTGGATCTCCCGCGCGAACCGCGCGGTCAGTTCTTTGGAATTCGCGGCGCGCAGTCGTTTGAGCGCCACCATGCGATCGATGTCGCAGTCGCGCGTGAGCACGACGTCGCCGCTGGCACCTTCACCGAGCAGGCGAATTTCGTCGTAGCGCGGTTGTTCGGTCGACGCGCCCGCGCCGGCGATCGAGCCCTGTTGCTTCGGCAGGATCGTCGTTCGCACGGCCGGACGTGTCTCGCGCGCCGGAGCGGATTCGGTCGGTGCCGCCGCAACCACCGTCTCGGCCATTCTCGCGCGCGGATTGAGCGTGTCGGTGTTGGGTCGGTGCCGAATGGGCTCAGCTGCGCCGGCCTTCTTGCGCGAGCGCCCGCTCGATTTTGACTTCGATTTGGCTTTCGCCGCCCGCGGCGCCGGGACCGCGGCCGCCGCGCCTCTGCCGCGCTCGGAACTCGATTCGCTGCCCTCGTCACTCAACGCAGTTTCCTCCCCTGCCACTCGCGATCGCGCCGGACGGTCAGAGCAGTCGCATCATCGCAAGCGGGTCGGCTCGCAGAACCCACGCGATCATCCGCGCGAACGCGGCACTCACCGCCAGAGCGATTGCAACGCGAACGATGTCTCCGACGACGAGCGCAACGCCGCCGTCGTCTCGAAAACGGCCTACGAGCGAAACGCGGTACGGGTGGCGCGTAGGATCCATCGTGCGGATCGTAGCACGATGTGCATTCCGTGATTGCGACGACGATGCCATGAAGGCAAAGATGCGCCGTGTTCGGTGTACCTCGACCGCGTGATCGTCGCGCCTGGGCCTCGCGTGCGCGCGCGAGGGAGCTGTCACTTTTCGCGTTCCTCTGCGCGTCGACGGGCGTTGTCGTCGATGCGCAAACGCTGACCCCCGGACCGATCACTCCGGGACCGTTGACTCCTGGACCGCTCACGCCGGGTCCGCTGACTCCGGGCCCGCTGCCGCCTCCCGGACACGTGGACACTCCGTCGACGGTTGCCGCAACGCCGACGCCGTCTCCGACGCCGATCACGCCCACGACACCGAGCGCGTCCCCGCCGTCGGTCGCGACGTCTGCGCCCGCCGTGACGCCACGTCCCAGACGCCGACGCTCACGTCGCGCGATCGTGAACATCACCGGCGAGTCCAATTTCACGGTTCAAGTCTCTGGCGTTCTGCCGGACGGCAACACGGCGCCCGAGGGCCTGGGCTCGTGCCGAGGCTCGTGCGCCCTTCGCTTGCGACCGGGTTGGTACAACGTCGACGTGCAGATTCCGGACACGCGTCCGCACGAGGAGCGCATTCGCGTGAGGCGGCGAGGACTCGACGTGCACGTCGATTTTCCCGTCACCAGTGGCCTCGGTCTCGGAATCATGATCCTCGGAATCACGGCAACGACAACGAGCGTGATCGCAGGAATCGCGTTGATGTACGTCGGCGCGCCGCCACCGTGCATGGCCGGGATGTGCATGGGACTCGGACCGACGTTCGTTCCGGGATACACTCTCTTCGCGATCGGTTTCCCGATCGGATTCGTGGCCACCGTCGGCGGCGCGGTCATGCGTGGCGAGGCGTCGCCGTCGCTCACCTTGACGCCGCGGCCGAGGCCCCCGCTGATTTCGATGCGACCGATCGGCGTCAGCGGGACACCACTCGCGGGCGGCGGTCTCGTGAACGCTGCTTTCGCGTTCTGAATCGGCCGCTTCGAGCGCAACACGGAATCCCGGATGCAGGCGTCAGTCGACTCCGCTCCGCATGGTCGTCGTGCGGGCGCGCCGTTGCGAACGCGCACGACCACGCAATTGGGTACTTGCATCGTCGTGACGGATCGGCGAAAGAAGACGATTGGCTGCGATCGTGTCCGGGAGGGAGGCACCGTCCCGGGTACGTTGGACCGCGGCCTCGGATGAGGAACACATGACGGTACGGCGATTGGATCTCCGGGTGGCTGCGAGGAACTCGTTTCTCGACCTTTGCGCCGTCGCGCTCGCGATCACGATGGTTGCGTCGTGCACACCGAGCCGGCGGGGGACCGGTCAGCAGTGCGTGTTCAACGACGACTGCAATACCCCACTCGTCTGCTCGAGCGGCATGTGTCGAGCGCAGTGCCGATCGGACCGAGATTGCACGACCGGCATGATCTGCGCACCGGCCGACTCGCCGCGCCTGCGGATCTGTGTCGCACCTACGGACCCCGCGCCGTGTGCTGCGGATCGCGATTGCCCGAACTCGAGTGTATGCGCAGGGAGCGAGTGCTGGTGGCTGTGCGCGGACGATTTGCAGTGCCGGCCGCGGATGGCGGGCACGTGCATGCAGGGCGGCTTGTGTTCTACACCGGCGACGGCCGAGCAACAGCGATCGATGCCGCGCACGGAGCCCGGACCGGACGCTGGTCCCGACGCGGCGAATGACGTCACGCCCGGCGACGCACCCAACGACACGCTTGCTTCGGACACGGTCGCTTCGGACACGGCGATGCCGGATGCGATGGACGCCGTCGACGTCACGATGCCGACAGACACTCCCGGTCCGACGGACGCACCACCCGACATCATTCTTCCCGCGTGCACGCTCGACGCAGAGTGCCTGTTCGCAAACGCGTCGGGCCGCTGCGTGATGAGCCGGTGCGCACTCGGTACATGCAACGCGGGATTTGCAGACTGCAATGGCTCGGCGATCGACGGCTGCGAGGTTGCGACGACCATCGACGCAAACCACTGCGGGGGGTGCGGCGTGCGATGTCCGTTGACCATGAATACCACGGACGTCCAATGTCTCGCGGGCGCGTGCCGTCCGGGCGCGTGTGCTGCGGGCTTCGCCGATTGCAACGGCATCGCGATGGACGGGTGCGAGACCGACACGCGTTCGAGCCTCGGAAACTGCGGCGCGTGTCGTGCAGCGTGTCCGGACTACACGACGATGGCCATGGGAGCGCTCGGGGGCGTCTGCCGCACGGGAGTCTGCGGATACACGATGTGCGCAGCCGGTCGCGCAGACTGCGACACGGCCGCGACGAACGGTTGCGAAGTAGACGTGCAGACGTCGCTCGCACACTGCGGAGGCTGCGGAATGGCTTGCACTCCGGCCGCCAACGCGACGACGGCTTGTTCGACTGGGCGATGCGTACGCACGTGCCGCACGAGCTACGGCGACTGCAACGCGACGATGATGGACGGCTGTGAGCGCGACTTGTCGGTGGATCCGCAGAATTGCGGCGCCTGCGGCATGGTGTGTGCTGGCGACGAGTACTGCAGCATGGGCGTGTGTACGACCACATCGTTCGGCGCGGGCAGCGCAACGGCGACCCTCAGTCCGACCGCGGATGTGACACTGACTGCCGGGGTTCATCCGTACGCTTCGGTCAACGTGCCGATGGGCACCGTCGTTCGCGCGAGTGGCTCGGGCATTCTTGAGATCTACGTGCGTGGGCCCATCGTGATCGACGGCACGATCAACGTCTCGGGCTCGCGTGGCGGCGACGCTGCGGCGTCCAACGCTGCAACGTGCGTCGGCGGCAACGGCGGCGGCGGCTTCACCGGCGTCGCGGGCACGCCGGGTGGCATGGGTTCCACCGTGATGAATAACCTCGGCGGGCTCGGCGGATCGGGCACTGCCGGCGGCGACGGGTTCGCGTCACCGCCGTCGTGGGGCGGCAACTTCGGGGGCGGCGCCGGCGGCATCCCGAACATTCGTGGAGTCGGCGGGGGCGGCGGCGGATGGGGCGGTGGCGGGGGCGGGGGCGGCGGCGTCGGCTGTACGTTCTGCGGCGCGGGCAGCGGCGGTGGTCCGAACGGCGGCTCGGGCGGAAACGGCGGGAGCGGCGGGATTGGAGGAAACGTCACAGGCGGTCTCTACGGTGGGACGAGCGGGACCGGGGCGCGCGCGGGAGGTGACGGAGGTGGCGGCGGCGGCGGAAGCATCGGTGCGGAGGCGGTGGCCGACCTCGCGATCAACACGACATTTCGGCCGGGTTCGGGCGGTGGCGGGGGCGGGACCCTGCAGGGCATCGACGCGATGGGGCGTTGCATCGCGACAATGCCCATCGGCGGCGGTGGCGGTGGCGGTGGCGGCGGCGCGCTGCGAATCGTCAGTGCGACAAGCATCACGATCAGCGCGACCGGGCGAGTGTTGGCCAACGGAAGTCGCGGCGGCGACGGAATCGCGCCCGCGGGAGGACCGCAATCGGGAGGCGGCGGCGGCGGCTCGGGAGGCGTGATCGAATTGATTGCTCCCGTCGTGAGTGTTGCTGGCGAGGTCTCCGCAGTCGGCGGCGTGGGCGGCGCGGGTCTCAGTCCGTTCGGTCTGGGCGGAGCGGGAGGAATTGGGCGCATTCGTGTCTCGACGAACTCGTCGCGGTGCAGCCTGGGCGGATCGTTCATGCCGCAGTTGGTCAGCGGATGTGCTCCGACGCCCGGCACTGGAACGCCCGCACGAACGTACGTGGGACCCATGCGCTGAGCGGCTGGACGTTCCGTTCAATTGCCGCGGCCCGTCACCGGCAGGCGTCCACTCCCGCGGGAAACGCCGTGCGGTACGGCACGAGCGTCTGAATGCACAAGTGCGCTCCGGTCGAATACGTCGGCAGTCCCGTGTCGGCGGTGTCACGCCCGAGAGACCCACGACATATCCTGCAGGATATACTCGACCCACGTCCGTAGCCCATTGAGCGCTCGGCCGCAGATGGAGCATGCGAAAGCGAATGCCGGTCACGAGATCGGTAAACTCGGGCATGTAGCCCCAGCCGTAGACTCCCGTGCGGTCCAAGCGAGAATCGTGACGTAGCTGGATTCTCGTGGAACCCGAGACGCCAAGGTCGGTGTCTTGCCAACTCGGGGTGTGCTCGTACGCAATTCGCGAATTCCACCACTGCAGCGCACCGCACATCACTCCGGGCGGCGGTGCCTGGCAGTGCGCGCCGCAGTTGTGATCGCCGCAGACCGGAATGCAACGCACCGTGATGTTCTCGCGTGCGCCGGGCATCGCAAGCGCAGGAGAAGTCTCATGGCGAACAGGTGCCGGTGCAATCGACGTTCCAGCGGCTGCCGAGTGCCCGCGGCCGTGCGCCGGCGCAATCCCGAGCCCGATCGCGACCCCACGCGGTGTCAGAGGACGATTTCGTGGGAGCCTTCCGTCCCAGGGGGTGATCGACCCACCACACGGCCGGCGTACGTCCGTGGTTGACATCTCGCCCCCCGCTGCGCCTGAATGCGCGCGGAGGAACACCCGATGGCGGAGCTCGACGATCTCGAAAGCGTACGACCCAAGCGCGGCGGGACCATCGTCGTGATCATCCTGGTGCTTGCGGTGGCCGGCGGCGCGGCATTCGGCGTGCGGTACTACACGCAGCACACGGGGCACGGCATGGCGCTGCAGAATGCGGCCAATTCCGTACAGGCGTTTAAGCGATGCCTCTTGGGGCCGCCGCTCGAGCAAGGCGAGACGGTGATCTGGCGCGTCCATCGGATGGAACTGAATCGCGACCCGACGTCGGGCGGAAACGACGTCGCGGACCTTTCGCGACGGTGGCCGATGCGTTGCGCCGCGCACGCGACGACCGTCCGCGACGCGATGCGCTCCATCCCGTCGGCAACGCCGCAACAACGCCGGCTCGCGGACGCTGCGGAGCGAACGCGAACGGGGCTCACGCGCGGGTTCACGGAGACCGAGGGCGAGCGACGCGGCGAGCCGTCCCACCTCGAGTTGTTCTTCACCGCAGCCACCGCAGCGCAACTTCCGCAGCCGAACGCGCCGGCGACCGGACCGCTCCCCCCGGAGGCGATGTCACCGGTGACGCGTCGCGATCTCACGCCGCTGTTCACGTCGGCGATTCACGATCCGGTTCGCGTGCTCGGCACCGACCGCACCACCGGCACGTCGCTGCATGTGCTCTTCGCGCAGGGCGGGCTGTACGGGTGCCGATTCATCTCGTCGACCGATGAAGCGCAGCATCTCACACGCGCGACGTGCTCACAGCTCGCCAATGCGCAGCCGTCCGTGGCCGCCGGCGATGTGGCGATGTTCGACGTCGACGACGACTACCTGTCGTTCCCACCGGTGCGCATCGGGGTCGGGCGCGACGCGAACATCGTCGGCCTGCCGGGAACGACCGCTCCTCGCAACGTTCCGTTCGCGGTGCGTGGCTACCTCGCGACGTCCGGCCGCGCGTGGGTGCTCGAGACCAACAACGTCGAAGTGGACGAAGCGGCGGAGACCGGCAACTGGCGCATCGCTCGGCTCGGACCCGGCACGCAGGTGGTTCGCGCGCCGATGCGCCTCCCGGAGGGCTCTTCGCGGCCGGAGCTGCTGCCCGATCGCGTGATCTATCTCTCACCGTCGGATCCCGCGCACGGGCCGGCGCGCGTCGGCCTGTTCGGCCGACGACTGCAAGACTCCGCGCCGATCGCACTGAATGCTGTGGACGCAGGCGACGTCGCGGACGAAAGTCGGATCGTCGCACGCTGCCGCACGGCTGCCGGTGCCATCGCCGTGCTTACCGGCACCGATCGCGCGTCGACCGTGACGCTCACCGCGGGTCCAGGCTGGGCACCGCCCGCACGGTTCGTTCGCGGCCTGCGCAGCGCCACGTGCGGCATCGGCGATCTGATCGCTCTGAACGTCGGCACCGCGCCGACGATTCTCCGCGTTGCGCGCTGCGGGCTCACGGGTTGTGCCGCGACGGAGGCCCGAATCCAGTCGGCACTGTCGAGCATTCTCACGCGCAGCGCGGGCGCGGACTTTGCGATCCTGGAGGATCGCATCCTGGTCGTGTGGACTCCCACCGAGGGCGGACTGCGCATGCGTCTCGCGCCCCTCGATGCCATCGATCAGGCGCGCGATCGGGTCATCTACGACGATCACGGCCACCGCGGCGGATGGGTTCAGGTTCCCACGATCCACGTGCGAGGCCGAGTTGCCGTGGTGACCTTCGCGGACAACGACAGTCAGACGGATGGCCCGCGTCCGGTCGCAATTCGCATCTCGCGCGACGGGGTCGTGCAGGCCGTCCAACTGCAGGCGGGACCGTAGCTTCGAGTATCTAGCGCGAACTCGAGATCCACGCGCCCGGACCGAGCAACGGGCGCGTGAGCACGAGCTGCACTTCGCTGTCGCGAGCAAACTCCTCGCGAGGGACCGGCGAGGTGGGAGAGATCGGCATCGCCGCGGCGGCCCGTGCGAGAACGGAAACGTCGGCGTGACGATCGGGTCCGTCTCCGCGCACAGGCGTCGAATCGTCGTCACCGTCGGCGTTCTGGATCGCGCTCGAGCGGATCGCGGCGCGCACCGCAATCGGTCCGACACCGGTTCGCACGGTCGCGTCGGCCAGCGTCCACCGCCCGCGTCGCGCGGACCACACGAGGTCACCGCGGAGCGTGGCGCCCGCCGGCGCGATGACGTTTCCGGAGGCCGTGCGCAGCGCCTCGGTGAGGTAGGCCTCGAAGGGGGCCGCTGCACGTCCGGCCACCGCGTTTGACCCAGAGCTCACGCGCACGGTGAACACCGTGCCGCGGGCGATGAACGGTCCCTGGATCTCTTCGACGGGCGCGCGTTGGGCACGCAACGGGGCGCTGGCGGTCGCGCAGGCGCTCGCGCCCGAACCGGCGATCAAACTCAGAATGACGAATTGTTTGGGGCTCATGGAGCACCTCCCGCAGCGACGCGGAGTCGGGACGAGAACAGCGCTGCTGTGAAATTGGATGCAAGCACGTCCGCGAAGATTCACGGCGTGACGCCAAGACACGAAACAGGAAGAACGGGAGGTAGGGAGTTTTGATTGTTCGGATCGGAGACGAAAAGCGGTGACCGTCGACGGCTCGGACGCTCCGTCGCGCAACGAGCTTTCCGCTCGCATCGACCTTCGAGCGCGCGAATTCAACCAGCCTCCGCACCTCCCCGCCCTCCCTGTTCATTTTCCTGGTTCCACGGCAAGCGAACGGGAATCAGTGCATGTGCACGCGGGCCGACGTGTCGAGCAAGAGCGCGAGGACCAACGGTTCACTCATGGGAGTCGCGCCACCGACGAGTTCGCGGAAGCGGTCGAATCGAGCGGCGTCCGCGCGCATCGCCGCATCGCTCCATCGCGTCCCGGCCGCGCGTAGAATTTCTGCGCGCTCGAGCAGCAGCGCCACCGCGCGTGCACGATCTCCACGTTCGACGGCCATCGATGCGCGCATGAGCGTCTCGCCTGCGTCGAATCCCTGAATCGTTCGTCCGACGGACGCGTCCGCCGACGCCACGCTCGCGGCATCGGAATCGGCGTAGCGCGCGCGCACGGGCAACTCGAGTGTGACGTTGCGCCCCAAGACGCGATCTTTGTATCGCAACTCGATGCTGGCGATCGCCCGCTCGCCGGTGCCCGACGGCACACGCAGTCCGAGCAAGATCGCGTGCGCGTCGTCGCGCGCAAATCCAGGAATGAAGAAGCGCATTCCGCCGTCGAGGTCGTGCTGACGGTTCTGCGTGATGCGATCGCGCCGCGCGGACTGCCGATCGACGGCGATCTCCTGCGCGCGAACTTGTGCGGTTTCGGTTTCGTCCAAACGCCGCGATCCGTACGTGCTCACGAGTTCGACGTCGGACCGCAGCCGCACGCGCACTTCCAATGCCTGTGCGACTGGCTGCAGCCGGGCGTCGAGCTCGGTCGCGAGCGCCTGCGCGATGCTCGCGCTCTCGCGGACGTAGTAGTAACCGCCGGCGCCGCGGTCGGCGATCGATGACATCAGCGGACCGTCGTAGTCGCTGCCGACACCGAACGAGCTGGTTTGCACTTCGTGTTGGAACGCCTGCGTCACCAACGCCTCGATTGCTTGCGGATTCGTGTCGCCCGATGTCGCGCGCCCGTCGGACACGAGCATCACGATGCGCATCGGGTCGTCGTCCGCGCGCCCGCCCGACGCCTCGCGATACCCAGCCGAGAGTCCGTCGTGGATGTTCGTTCCGCCGTCGGCATGCAGTGATTCGATCGCATGTTGAATCGCGGCACGCCGCTCGCCGACGGGACCGCGGCGCACGAGGACTTCCGCTGTGTCGGAAAAGCGCGTGAGCGAAAACGTGTCGCCGGCGTGCAGCCGTGCGACGAGCGTGCGCGCGGCCGTGCGGGCATTGTCGATGGACGCGCCGGACATCGAACCCGACGTGTCGATGACGAGATGAACGCTCATGCGCGGTCGGCCCGCGGGCAACGTCGCCGCGGAGCGAAGCGCGATGCGTAGGCGAAACGGTCCACCGCCCGGTGCGAGCAGCGCGCGTTCGAGGTCGACGCGAGCCGTGAGCGCACCGGTCGCCGGCGGATCGATTGCGGGAGCGTAGCGATCTGCGAGGTCGCCGACGAGTTGCCGCGCGGAGGCGGGAACCGTGCCGTTGGAAAGCGCCGCTTCGAACGCCGCGAGATGCCCGGCCCCGGGACGGTACGTCGTGGCGAACCGCCCGTTGGGATCGATGGTGACCGTCGCGTTCGGCGCGTCCTCGGTCGGCATGCCGTGACTCCCGAAGCCGCCGCTGCCCGAACCGTACCGTCCGCCGAACGGAGCGAGCGCGCCGCCCGGTGCGCCGAGTGCCGCGAAGATTCCGCGATCGGTCACGGCATCGTGGGCCGCCGACCGGGAGAGCTGGGGCGACGCACGTGCCGACCGAATGGCATAGCGAGCGCCGCGGCCCCCAGCACCCATCGAACCTTCGGCTCCCGCGTGACGCGCGCCGGTGCGGCCGACGTCCTCGGCCTCGCGCTGGCCCATCGCGAATGGAACGGTCTCGCGACGATCCGCGCGCGAATCGGTGCTCCGCGTTCCGCCCGACCGTCCCCACCGACGACAGCCCGTGCTCGTCCCGGTTGCGACGAACGACAAGACGACGAGCCAACCAAGGGACCAGCGAGCGCGACGCAACGTGTGCATGCAGCCTCCGCCGGGATGGGACAGCGCGCGCGACCGATGGTTCCCGTCACCGCGATTTCCACGGAGGCGAATCTCCCCCGATGCGCTATACGATCGAGCGCGCGATGCCCCCGCGACGGGTCGACCCAAGAGCAGTTGCCGCCGGCACCGCGCTGGCGGACATCCTCGCCCACTACGACGTCGCATCCCGCGCACGCGTGACGATCGATCACGATGGCAAGCGTCTGTCCGCGTTCGACGGCGAACCGCTCGCGATTTCGCTCATGGCCCACGGCCGCACGACACTCGCACGGAGCATCAAGTTCCACCGCCCGCGAGGCCCGTGCTGCCTGCGCGGCGCGTGCGACGGCTGCCTCACCCGCGTCGACGGCGTGCCGAACGTGATGGCGTGCCGTGTCCCCGCGCGCGAGGGCGCTGCGGTCATTTCGCAGAATGCATTCCCGACGGCGAAGTTGGACGTACTTCGCGTCACCGACTGGTTTTTTCCCAAGCACTTCGACCACCACCATCTCCTGGTGAAGTGGGGGCGCGCGGTCAACGCGACGATGCAAGTGTTCGCACGCCGCATGGCCGGGTTGGGCACGATGCCCGAGACGGACGGACCGGTGGTGCCGCCCGAGATCGTCGACGCCGACGTGCTGGTCGTGGGCGCCGGCGTCGCGGGACTTGCGGTTGCGACGCTGCTGGCACGCTCGAAACTCTCGGTCGTCTGCGTCGAAGAGCACACGCACGTCGGTGGCATGCTGCTCGATGGGTTGCAGCCACTCGAGGACCGTCAGGGCGCGCGGGTGCCCGCGACGTTGTTCGCACACGCGCTCGGGCAAGGGGCCCACGATGCCGGCGTCCGATTGTTCACGCAGGCGACTGCGTGCGCGACGTTCGACAACGGGACACTCGTGATGGCCGCGGACCGTGCATTGCTCGTTCGCACGCATGCGCGTGTTTTCGCCAACGGATGCTGCGAGCAGGTCGGGTCGTTCGAGAACAACGACATGCCGGGGATCTACACCGCGCGTGCGGCGGCGGTTGCGCTATCACACGGTGTCGCGATCGGAGACCGAGTCGTCATCGCCGGCGCGGTGTGGCCAGTGCCCGGAGTCTCGGACGCGCTGCTTCAGTTGGGCGCGACTGTAATCCCCGTCGAAGTAGACTCCGTCGTGTCGGCCGGCGGCGGCGCCCGCGTGACGTCGGTCACCGTGCGCGATGGCGACAAGACTCGAAAGCTCCGGTGCGACACGCTCGTCGTCGCGAACGAGCCCACGCCCGCGTACGAGCTGCTCGGTCAGGCGGGTGTGGCAGCACACGCCGAGTCGCGGCGCGGGTGCTTCGTTCCAGTGTGCGACGACTCGGACGGTTCGACCGAGCGGGACGACGTGTTTGCCATCGGCAGCGTCGCGGGGACGTTCGAGTCACTCGGGCCCGTGGACCTCCGCGATCCGCTGTCCGCGGCGGGACCCGTCGCGCGCGCTCGGCGCGTGGCGAATGCACTGCTCACGCGTCGGGCGAGGGCCGCGACATGAGCGCGAAGACCCTCTTCTGTCGTTGCGAAGACGTCACGCTCGCGGAGATCGAGCAAGCCTTCGGCGAGGGCCATCGCGATTTCGAGTCGCTCAAGCGGTACACGGGATTCGGAACGGGCTGGTGCCAGGGCAAGCAGTGCGTGGTGGCATGCGCGCGATTCCTCGCAGAAAAGACCGGTGCGCCACCCGACGCGCCGATGACCCCGCGCCCGCCGCTGCACCCGATGCCGCTCGGCATGCTCGCCGGGCTCGGCGCCGCGATGCCGCCAGCGGATCGCGACCCAAAGGGCAAACCATGAAGCCGCGGTATCGCGTCGTCGTCGTGGGCGCCGGGATCATGGGTCTGTCGACTGCCTACCATCTCGCGCTGCGTGGTATCACCGACGTGCTCGTCGTCGACCGGAGCTACTTGTGCGGCGGTGCATCCGGACGCAACGGGGGTGGAGTCCGTGCGCAGTTTTCGAGCGAGTCGAACATCCGGTTGATGCAGGAGTCGATCCGCATCTGCAAAGAATTCGCCGCGCGGATGAAGATCAATGTGTGGTTTCGGCAGGGTGGCTATCTGTTCTTGACACGCACCGCGGACCGAGCGCGGGGGCTCGAGGAAAGTGTCAATCTGCAGAACGAGTGTGGCCTGCCGACTCGACTGCTTCAGCCGAGCGAGATGCACGCGATCGTGCCCGAACTGAACACCGACGGTGTCGTCCTTGGAAGCTTCAATCCCAAGGACGGGGTGCTGTTTCCGTGGCCGTTCCTGTGGGGATACGCTCGTGCCGCACGCGACCTCGGGGTCGACATCTCGACGTTCACGCAGGTCGTCGCGCTCGACGCGAGTGCCGATCGAATTCAACGCGTCCGATTGCGCAAGACCGCTCACCATGAACTCGTAGACGAGGACCGGGCGGGTCCGACGAGCGCGAGCCGACTCGATGTGCCGCGGCGAGCGCAGAGACGGCCCGCGCAGAGTGCACCGGTTCGGGCTCGCTCGGCGCGCGGAGAATCGGACGACGAGATCACAATCGAGTGTGACGAAGTCGTTTGCTGCGCCGGTGCGTGGAGCCCCGAGATTGCGCGCCTGGTGGGTGTCGAGTTGCCCAATCATCCGCACCGACACGAGATCTGCTCCACCGAGCCCTTGAAGCCGTGGCTGCGCCCACTGGTCGCCGATCTCACCGACGGCTTGTACTTCTCGCAGTCGTCGCGCGGCGAAATCGTCGGTGGCGTTGGCGTCGATCCCGTGCCGCCCGGGATCAATCATCGTAGTTCCATCGAATTTCTCGGCGCGTACTCACGCTCGCTGGTGCGAGCCATCCCGCGATTGGCCACGGTCAAAGTCCTGCGGCAATGGGCGGGTTGTTACGACCTCACGCCCGACGGCGCACCCATCGTCGGACGCGTGGACTCACCGTCGAATCTTACGTTCGCGTGTGGCTTCATGGGGCACGGCTTCATGATGGCGCCGGTCATGGGCAGTCTGCTCGCCGAGCACGTTGCAACGGGGCAAACGAGTGACCTGTTCGCGCGGTGGAACTTGCGCCGATTCCGCGAGGGCAAACTCCTGCGCGAGACAATGATCATCGGGTAGGAGCTGGAACGTGTCCCTGAATGCCCACCCGTCGCACGACGCCGTCCCCCCCGCGCGACGAGGTCGCGCGACCCCCTCCCGAAACGGTCCCGAAACGGGAGGGGGCAGGGACCCCGTCTGCGGGACTACGCCGCTTCGGCGGCCACCGCGTGCGACGGACCGCCTGCAACGCGCGCGGCGAGGAGCGTTCCCCGCAGGGCGTCGGCGAGACGAGCACTCATCGCGCCGTCGGACAGGAGCGAGTCCCGTGCACGGTCACGACCGTTGCCGAGTTGGACGCCCGCGAACGAGTGGTGACTGCCGTTCTTCTCGATCAGCCCGTGTTCGACGCCGAGATCGATCATCTCGCACACGGCATCGATGCCCTGGCCGTAGCGCACGTCGAACTCCGCCTCGCGAAACGGCGGTGCCAGCTTGTTCTTGACGACCTTCACGCGCGTGCGATTCCCAATCATCTCGTCGCCATTCTTCAGCGCGCCGATGCGCCGAACGTCCAGCCGCACGCTCGCGTAGAACTTCAGTGCGTTGCCACCGGTCGTGGTCTCGGGTGAACCGAACATCACACCGATCTTCATACGAATCTGGTTGATGAACACGCAGTCGCGAATTGTTGGCTCGTGACGGACAGTTGGCGCGGCGTGTCTTGGACCGTGGCACCCGGCGAGACACGCGGCGGTACGATGACAACACGTTCAGGAATCGGCGCCGCAATTGTCGCCGTTGTCATCGCACGCGCGTGTAGATGCTCGGGCGAGTGATGCGCATACCGTTCTGTGACCTTCAGCGACGAATGCCCGAGGAATCGCTGCACGTCCTCAAGTCGCCACGGCGGTCCCCAGAAGCCCGACACCAACGCCGTCGCGCACGTGTGGCGCAGCGCGTGGAACGGGACGCGGCGCGTGATGCCTGCGACGACGCAGTAGCCCGGGTGTGAACCGTTGCGCCCCCACCCGCCACGGTCGGCTCGATTGCGGCGGCGACTCTTGTTCGTGGCGAAGACGAGTCCGCTGGTCGGCTCGCCCGCGAGTTCGTGCAATCGCTTGAGTGCCACGACGGCGGGCGGGAACAACGGAACACGTCGACTCTTGCCGCTCTTAGTTGGACCGGTGTGCGAGCGCTGCACGTGTACCTCCGGGCGCGGACCGTCGAGCGTGAGATCCGTCCAGTCCAGCGCCCACATCTCGCCCCGACGGAGCCCGGTGTAGATCGCGACCGAGTAGAGCAGACGGAAGCGAACAGGGATCAAATCGCAAGTAAGGACTTGCGTGATCTCATCCGGGTTCAGGTACGTCCACTTCGGGTCATTGTTCGCGCTGCGGATCGTAAAGCCGCTGGCGGGATTCGTCGGGATCAGTTCGCGGTCGACTGCACTCGCAAGCGCGCCACGCAGAACAGCGCGAATTCGCCGCAACGATCCCACGTCGAGCGGCTTGCCGGTGTCGACCGCAACCCCACCGTGCAAGCGCCGCTTTACCGTGCTCGCTCGCTGCTCAACAATCCACTCGCGTACCATTGATCGCGTGATGCTCTTGAGCGGCAGGCTCGCCATGACGTGCGGTGCGATTCGGCACTCGAACGCGCTGCGCTCCGACCGCACACCGCGCAGCCCTTCCGCTTCGCGATCATCGAGCCAGCGCCTCATGAACGTTCTGAGCGTCGTCACGCCCGGCGCGATCATCGGCGTGACGGATGCGACGTGCGCGATGAACGCCCGCCGCGCGCCATCGGCCTCGGCTTCGGTGTCGAACGTCCCACTTGCGACGCCGCCATTCGGCTTTGGCGCGCGGAAGCGCCAGCGCCCGCTCGGCAACTGCCCCACCGTCCCTTGCCCACTCGTCCTCCGCTCGGCATTCATCCGATTCCATGCCTCTCCGCGATCGCCTTCGCTCGTGCCCGATCCAGTTCATTGTAGTCCCCGTCGGGCTGCGTGGGTGGCCGTATCTGGACGCGCTCGATTTGCCCACCGTCGAGCACGTCGAACACCGCGTTGATGCCTGCAAGACAGGCGGCGCGCAGACGAACGAGGTCGCGCTTGGTCATCGTAATATCCTCGTCGAGGCGAGCCCGACGGACGGATCGCCCGATTCGAGCATCCTGTGAGCCTCGGCGGCCGAGCCACGCTGCACCGCGCTTCGGCGTGGTCGTGTTCGCGCGGGATGAATGAAACTCAACTCGATCACCGCGTCGATCTCGATCGAGTTCATGTAGTGGTCATGCGCGCAGACTCTGCGGCGTTTCGCCTGAGTTCTTCCGCTCGACCTGGCGTCGGGAGCGACGCCGCAACGACGCGCGGGTTGCTTGAGGTCGAAACAGCAGGGTGACCGGCTGGGCGCCATCGAACCGCATGCGCAGCGGCCACGAGAGAGAGGCGACGATCGCGTAGTGGAACGTCTGCGGCCTCGCACAGGGCGTTGTGACATCCGGACCCGTGGGCCCAGCCGGTTCCTGCCTGGAGCTACTTCGAAACGGATGACGAATCGTGCCCTCGATTCCACGGGAAGCGAACGTGCGCGGCGACGTCATCGAGCGTCATCTTCGCAAGTTGCGCTGTCGAGAACTTCAAGCGACGAAGGGCCGGCACGTGCCCATACGGCTCGGCGTCGACGATGGGGAAGAACACGCCCGCTGGCGCGTCGACCACGGGCGTGATCGGCACGCCGGATTCACGCACACGGAGATCCGCATGCACCCGTCGGTCCCACGCGAGAATATCGGTGCGCCGCAGATCCGCCGCGATCGTTCTGCCCTCCAGAATCACGCCGCCTGGAAGCACGAAGTTCCCGTCGTCGAACACGACCCCGCGGCCGGCGGAGAATTCCGCGGCGAACGCGCGGGCCATGTTCAGCACGACAAGGGCACTCCATGCATCATGAGCGACTTCGACCTGGAAGGTGAACGTCAGAGCGAATCCGCGGAACTCACCGAAACGCGCGTCGTCATCGATCGGCATGTCGAACCCGTCGTGCGTGAGAACGTTCGTGCCGACGAGTCCAAGGGGTCGGGCGTCATCGATCATACGAGCGAACTGTCTTCGTGCATCGCCGAACGCCGCCGTTGCGGGTTCGAACCAGCCCAAGTGAATCGCATTGGTCATAGAGCAAGAGTTTTGGAGTAAGGATTCGGGTCCGGATTCCAACGCTCCCGCCGATGAACGCAGCACCGATCCATCACGTCGTTCGAGCACCTCCGCTGGGTCTCATGCGTGAGCGACGGGACGCGTTACGCGGATTCGGGCATCGACCGAATGTCGGTGGAGCCGTGGGCCGTGTCGGCGAACGACGGGCAAGCGGCAAAGCACGTTGGGGCGGGCGGAGGCGCGAGACCGTCACACGATGTTGTCGGTTCGTCGCAGAGCCGTGGTCGGTGACCTGGCTCGGGGATCGATCCCGCCGTCCGCGTGGCACGCCGGGCTCGCGATCCACCCGCCCCTTCGCGCCTGGTCGACGCGGAGGGGGCTCTGTTCGGAGAAACCTAGGCGAGAACCTTGACGGTCGGAGTCGTCACCCGATCGACGACGAGTTCAGCGACCTCCTGAAGGCTCATGACCTGCAGCTGCTCCCACGTCAGTCCCACTTCCTGGATTTCCCGCACCTCCGAGCATTCGGACGCCTCCGCCTCTTGAAAGAACCGTCCTTCGAGGGCCTCAGACTCCGCCCAGAGGAACGGCGCCGCCGCCTGTGGATCGCCCGTGCGCTCGAGCACGCGCTCACGTTCGGCATTGAGCCACTGGCGTTGCAGTTCGACCTTGCCCCCGTGAATCCACACCGCTCCGGGAAGGACGAATCCTCCGTCATCGCGCAGCTCCAGAAGAAGCTCGGGATGATCGGCCGAGACGCTCCGCAGAAACGCGACCACGAGGTGCGCGTTCCAGAGATTGTCTCGGACCTTGGTCGAGCCGGCGGCGCATGCCTCCGGAATCTTGGCGGTCAGATCGGCCATGATCCGGCGCTCGCCGTAGGCGGCGGGCAACGGACTCGACGGAATGATGCGGGTAAAGGGCAAGGCGAACGGCGCGCGTATGGCCTGCCGCTCGGGAGCGAGCGAGAGACGTTCGTGCGTCCACGTGCAGCGGCGGTTCAGTTCCGCCTGCGCGTCGAGGATCGATTTCAGGGTCTTGGGAGTCGGCGGTGTCCGTTTCGAGATCGCGTAAACGAGGTTGTAGTTCGGCATAGAAGTGTTGGGTTCGTGAGTAAGGAAGCCCGGCGTGCCGACGCGGATCGCGGCGATCTCCCCGAACGACTTCAAGTCACGACCCCTCCGAACAGCAACCTCCGCGATCGACCTCCTTGAGGACGAGAGCGCCGGCGGATCGGTCGTCACCCCTGCGCTTCGCGGGCGACGGTGATCGATGGCCGTGGCGCACATCTCGTACCCTCGTGAATGACATGCGCTCTCGCCGCTTCCTGTTACCCGCGCTCGGATTTCGGGACGACGATTCCTTGCGCCGACCGAACTTCGATCGGCCGGCGCTGCGTGAAAAACACGGCATCTCGGGCAGTCGCTCCTCACGCTTGCGTGGCACGACCGCGAAGCCGTCACGCTGAGGAAACGCCAGCCGTTGGTCGAGCATGAACCGACGGTGCACCACGCGACAACGCTGCCGCCTGCGGGTCCATGCGCCACTCGCCACGCGCCCACGGACGCGCGCGGAGCGTCGGTGCCGCGCGCGACGGGCTCCCAACCATGAGCGCCGCGCGAACGGGACGAACATTGCAGGTTCTCTTCTGGGTTCTCCTCGCCCCCTTCTTCCCGGTGTACGGCCTCGCCGTTCTCTTGCTCGCGCTAGTCCGCTTGCCCTTCCGCGCGCGGGCATTCGCCTCCGGCGTCGTTGGGCGTTCGCTCCGTTGTCCCAACGGACATGTGAACGCGACGTCGGGCCGGTTTGTCTGCGGCACATGTGGCGCCACGTACCTTGGTTGGATCGGCGCCTGCGACGTGTGCCGTGCGCCCGCCGGGTGGTTTCCGTGCGACGTCTGCGGCGTCGGCATTCGGTTGCCGTGGGTGCGCGGATGAATGGCCAAGGCTCAACTCGAACCCGCGCGGACTCCGACAGCCAAACCGTCGGCGGCGGCCCGCGCGATCTCGAGGTGTTGGGTTCGATCGCGTGGGCGGGCGTGCTCTCGACCGACCAGGTGCAGCGTCTCCATTTTCCCTCGCGCCGCACGGCACAACGTCGACTGCGAGCGCTTCTCGATCGCGGGTACGTCCGAGCGCATCTTCAAAGCGATGCCCTTCACTTCGCGAACGTCTACACCGCGACCGCCCTCGGTCTCGAACGGGTCGCGGAGACCGGCGCGTACCCGGACGGGATTCCGTCGGTGCTGTCGCTGCCGCGTCGCGGGAAGCTCCCGCACGCGCTAGCGGTGCGCGACGTGTTCGTCGCGTTCGTGTCTGCCGAGCGCGAGGGGCGCATCCGGCTCCTGGACTTCCGCTTCGATAGTGATCTCGCGCGAGAGCCCGAGGTCAGGGACGCTGGCGTCGTGCCGGACGCGCTCGCTTCGGTCGCGGGCACGATCGCCGAAGAGAGCCTCTGCGTCGAAGTGGACCGCGGCAGCGAGACCACGACGACCCTTCGCGCGAAACTGCAGCGATGGGCCGACGCGCTCACGAGCGGGCGAGGTCTCTTCGGGTCAGCTGGGCTGCTGCTCTTCGTCGTTCAACGACAGGGTCGCTGTTCGACGCTCGATCGCCTCGTCGCGGACGCCGGCCTCGGCGAGAGGTGTCGCGTGCTCCTCCAGGACGAGCTGCCGAGCTTCCTGCTCGGGCGGTATCCGCGCGGCGGGTACGCGGCCCCCGTGCGCGCGGCGCGTACAAGCGCGCCGGCCGAATCGCAGGCATTTCGACCCGTTGGCGAACTCGCTGCCACGGCATTTAGGCCCCTGGGTCGTGGTTGACGGCTGGCTCGCACATTCGTTCGCGCCGTCCGGCCCGTCGCACGGAGGACGAAGCCTTGCCCGGGCGGCTCTTCGCGAATTGGGTCGATCACATCCATCGAGTCGGAGGGCGCAGTCGCAAACGTTTGTCGCGGGCCCGTTCGGCGATCACCGCTCCCGACGCGGCCGGCGAGGCACGCGGCCGGTCGCCGCGGCTCCGGTTGCTCCCGCGGCCGAGGCAACGATCGGCCGGAAGCCCGACTGCGACCGGCGCACGAGATCCGCCTCAAGCTCGCCCAACGGTACGGACAGTGCGCCGTCTTCGAGACGTGCGGCAAGTTCGCGCGAACGACCCATGCGCGCGCGCACTTCGACCGTATCTGCGCGCAGCAGCTGCGCACGGTACGGTCGATTTCGATTCCACAAATGAAAGACTCGCTCCGGCAACTGCGTGGCTTCGGAAATCAGAACATCGAGTTCCTCGCGAGACGTAAGGTATGGCGTTCGCGACCGCTCTTCCCAGGGAGGTACCCCGGCGCGCGCCCGCCGACCGGTGACCGGAAGGATCGCGGCCATCGTGCGCGCGTCTTCTTGAGATGATTTGAACAGGAACTGAAGGTGCGTGTTCGTCGCGACGATGCGCGGCAGGCTCGACGAAACACGGGCGGCCGTCGCGAGCGACTGCGAGATGAGCCACAGCGAGACGCCGCGCGACCGCGCCATGGCGAGAACGCGCTCGTAGTGCTCGGCGATATCGCCTCCGGCGGCGAGCCCCTCCTGCCATTCGTCGACGAAGACGGCGACCGGGCGCGCCGCTTCGGCCGGCGTCCGCTCGAAAATCGCGCGAGTGAGTTTGAGCGTGACCAGACCCGACCAGAACCGGGCCAAGTCCTCGCAGCCGAACGGCGGCGAACCCAGATCCACGAGGACGATCCGCGATGCCAGGAGTTTGCGGAACGAGACGGAGCGGCGCGCGCCAAGCATCAGACGCGCGGCAGGCAGCCTGAGCAATCGGTGCAAGCGCGCACGCACCCCCTCGAGGGAGGCGGACGCCAGACGAATGGCGCCCGCAAAGTACGCGCGGACATCGGCGTGCGGCGAGGACGCTCCGGCTGCCACGAGCGCCGTCGGGTCCGAGAGAAGATCCGCGAGTTCGGGCAGCGACCGACCCGTTCCGACTCCGAGCAGCACGAGGTGGTACAGAAATGAGTCCTGCCGGACGCCGAGATCCGCGCCGCCGACGCGGTCGAGCAGGGTCGTCACCTCGTACGCGAGCAGTTCAGCCGGCACCGCCGGCTCCGGTCGCAGGATCTGGAGCGGCAGGAGCGCGGTCGACGAGAACGGGTTTACGACCACGAGCGCGCTCAACAGCCGCTCCGCGTCTTGGGAGGGCAGTCTCTCGACGAGATCACCGAGAAGTGAACGAACGAGGGCGACGAGATCACCCTTGTGATCCACGACGACGATCCCCTGCGACGCGGGGTTCTCTACGATGCGCGAGAGCATCTGCGCGGCGATCCCCGCCACGACGCGGGTCTTGCCCGCGCCGGTTGAACCCAAGACCAGCGCGTGACCCGCGCCCACGGCTTCTCGCATCGGAATCGCGACGCGAAGTTGCCGATCGGACTCGCAGCGACCAAGCCACAGAGCCCCTGCCGCACCGGCGAGCCGCGCCATCTCGGCACGAAACCGCGGGTCCACGCTCGGGACTTCGACCGCGGCAGACATGGTCCGCTCCTCAGACTCGCGCGCACAGGCGCGGTCGTCCGGGCCGAGGATGCCGCGCAGAGTTCGGACCCACGAGTTCATGGCGCCCCCCTACTCGCCGCGCCGCTCGTCGGCGTCGATGCGCGAAACCGTGATCGGCGCGAACGAATGGTCGTCGTCCGCGGACTCGCGCCGGGCCGGCGGGGGCGGCAGAGCGCGACGCCGCGGCTGAAAGCGCACTCGATCGTCACCCTCGGGGCGGGAGGCCTGCATGGCCTCGCCCCGGGACCAGCTCACGTACCCGAGGACACCGAGCCCGAGCACGGCAAGTCCCGCGACGAGATCCATGAACCCGACCGTCGGCAGCGCGAGTGAGAACGGCGCGATTCGTCGAAGCAGTTCGGGCGCACTCGATGCGAGCAAGCCGACCGCAAACAGCGCGAGGCACCAGCGACCGAGAGCGTTCGTCGTGGTCGGCCACCCGAGCCTGCGAACGAGTGCGGCGCCAACGAGGCTGATCAGAGCGAAGCAGAATACGACGGCGAGAAACATCATGGGCTGGTCTCCGTGTGAGGCGCGACATCCGCCGCGTCCCCGTGTTCATGGCGCCATCCGCCCGCGCGTTACCGATCCGCGTGCGCACGGCGCGGTCGCGAGGCGGCGGCGACCCGACGGCGCGGCCAAATGGTCGGACTCTGACCCCGGACCACACTTCCCTGCGGAGCCGTGAGACCGAACGGGTCCGACGCTCCGCATGCCAGCGCCTCGCGGTCCGCGAGGTTCACCGCCGCGTCCGGATCTCGCGAGGTCGCTGGTCCGCTGTCCAGCGGTGCGCTCCCCGGAGAATTCGGCTCCGCTGCGATGGCCGCGGAGAGACTGCGGTCGTCCGTCCGCGAACTCGCGGCTGGGACCGCGGACGAGCCGTCCCCGACCCCGACGCGCCACGCGAGAAGCAGCACGAGCCCGAACGCGCAGACCGCGCCCGCGACGATGCGTGAGCGCCTCGGATACGAGGATGATGCGCGGCTGTGTGCCGGCGCGACCGGCACCGGCCGCGTCTCGCGAGCGTCTCGGTCGGACGGCACCGCGACCGACAGCGCCTTCGCGGGATTGCGATGGGCTTCAGACTCCGGGCAAGCGTACGACGACGCCTGCTCTTGAAGTCGTTCGGACTCGGGACCGCGATACACACCGAGCATCGGGAGCGACCAGGGGTCCACCACGATGCCGATGGCGGAGGCATCGCGCCATGTCGACTGGTTGCGGCGGTCGACGCTCGAGTAGTCGGCGCCGTGACCGACGTGCCCGTGCACCCAGCCGACCGGTACGGCATCGGGAAAGTGAATGCGCGCGGTCGCACGCAAGCCGGCCTCGCTCTCGAGCGTCGACCGAACGGTGTGGCGCGTCGCCTTCGCGTCGGGATCCGGAACCACCCCAACGACCAGGACGTGGCTCCCGCGCGCGTCTTCACAAGTCCGTCCGACGAGGAGTCCGTACCACTCGCGGGGCTCGCTAAGCCGTCCGAACGCCTCCATCCGCGCGACGGTTTCGACGGCGACCGCGACCTCGAATCCATCAGGCGCGGAAAAGACACGCCATCCGGTGCGAGCGGCCGCGCGCTCGATCTTCATCGGCATCGCGCGGACGATGCCGAGCGGTCGAAACGCGCGGACTCCCGTCGTGCGAGCGCGCGCGTTCATCGACCGACGCCGACCGGCCGAAACGCCGTGACGACCGGACCCGTGACGTGACCGGTGGCGGAACTCGCGAGCGGACGAAATCCGTTCGTGTTCACGCCCTCGGCCGCGCTCACGCCCGTCTCCGTCTCGTGCGTCAGCTCCGTTGACACCAACGGGTACTCGAAGTCCGCGTGCAGCGGACGCCATCCAAGCACGCCCCCCCAGTACGCGAATGCGGCCGAATTGAACCCATCACGAGGCGTTGGCTCGTCGAGGTTCAGCAGGCGCATCACGTGGACCGCGAGCTGTGCGAGCAGCATCTGACCCTGAGCCGCGGCCCAACCGCCTCCGATGCAGACGGATCCCGTGGACTCGTGAATGTGCGGGCCCCACGCACGAGGAACGGAAACAACCTGCACGGTCGGCGGTGCGAACGGATAGTTGCCGCCCGCGTCGAGATCGAACGCCACCGTCGCACCCGGCGTCGTCGGTCCCGGACCCGTCAGCACGTCGAATTGGTACAGGACGGTGAAGATCGTGGCGTCTCCGCGCTCGGCCTCCGCCGGAGTGGCCTCACGGCCGCGACGACGAGCCGCTTCGCTCGCGAACGCGCGGATGCCTCCGAGATGCGGAGACCGAAGGCCGGAGAGAACCCTCCAATCGAAGATCCGCCGCGTGCGCTGCTGAGCCGGGCCGAGATTCACGACGCCGACCCCGCACCCGCCTGAATGGCGATGACGGGAATCCGATCGCCATTCTGCACGCCGGACGCCGCTAGCGCGGCATCAAGGGGCAGGTTTGCTCCCTTTCGCGGGTTGCCGAGAGCGTAGGTCTGCTGCGCCGTCGCGGGCTCGATGAACTTCGCCTCCACGAGGCCGTCGAGCGCGGCTTGCCCCGTGGTCTGCATGCCGATCTCGACCGGAAACTCGTCGCTGCCTCGATGAGCGAGAAAGACGACCATCAGATACGGACTGGTTCGATTACCCATGATTCATTGCTCCGCGCGAGCGCCGAGAGTGGCGTCGTTCGTTCTCATGCACTCTCTCTTCCCTCCGTTACCGCACCATTCGCGTCTGCTCGCGGCACGGCGACGAAGCGCGACGAGTCAACGTCGTCGGCGCCCCGCGCGGCTGGACGGCGAATGCTCGCATAGAGATCTTCGACCGATCCCTGAAGCTTGACCGCGAGCGTCTGACCGGTTGCACGATCCTCGACCTCGAAAACCGCGCCGGGCGGCAGACCAAGTCGACGGCAACGACGCGCGGCGAGCGGGTCGTTCGCCGCAATCCGAGCGACGACGATCGCGCCATCGGAGACGCTTGCCCGCGACGATTCACACGACTTGCACCGCGGCGCTTCGCGGAGCGTCCACGCCGGTCGACCGATCGGGACCGATCGGCCGCAGGTCACACACGGCGCTTCCACCACGAACGCCGAACGCAGATGGACGATCGGGTCGGACAGCACCCCTGCGAGCGCGGCGTGAACGGCCGACAGCGGATCGTCGGCGCCGACGTCGATGGGACGAAGTTCACCGTATCGTTCGTGGACGCCCGGGCAGCGCGCGTTCGGCTCGATCTCGAGCGTGTTCGATCGGCCCGTCTGAATATCCAAGGTGAAGATCCGACCGCCGAGCGGAAAGCGACCGTGAAGCGCCTGCACGATCGCCTCGGCGGCGATGGCGCCGAACGTCGCGGCGACGCTCTGGGTCGCGGGCACGCGGCCCTCGGCAACCACGGCTTCCGCGTACAGCCGACACGAGACGCCCTCGGCGGTCACGAGCGGATTCAGGCACCGCCAGCAGGACTCATCGTCCGAGCGGTTCGAAAATACCGCGACGTGCCCCTGCGGCGCTGAAAAGCCCAGGGTGACGAACGGGATGCCGAGCCGACGAGCGATACCGGACAGGGTTGCCCGCGCGCCGAACGAGTCGACCGCCGACACGATGACGTCGGCGCCCGCGAACGCACCGAACCCGAGCGATTCGAATCGCGCGACCGCGACCCGAACGAGCGGATCCTCGGCATATGAGTGCGCGAGTACGCCGCGCGCGACCTCGTGTGCTTTCGATCGTTTCCGTGCGCCGCCGACGCGATCGCGCTGGAAGAGCGGCGACCGAGTCAGGTTCGAGGTCTCGACGACGTCGAAGTCGATGAGCCGCAGCTCGCCCACGCCCGAGAGCGCGAGGTTCAGCACGATGTTGTTACCGGCGGCTCCGCAACCGACGATCGCGACCACGCCCGCCGAAAGACGCGCCGGGTCGTATTCGGCCAGACGTTCGCGCGAGAACAAAGCACTTGGTTCCACGAAGACCTCCTCGGGCTGTTGGCCATGCTCGCGGCTGCGGTCGGGCATCACGCTCCGACGCGCATCGCCGTTCACACGGTCACGGTGTCGCACCCGCAGACGTCCATGCCCTGAACCCCTCCCCCGTTACCGGCGCCGCCTGCGGACGATGGCCGCGGCAAGCCGCAGAGAAAACAGCGGCGCCCGCGACGCGGCGCTCCCATCGACCGGAACGCCCGCGCCGTTTGAGCAGGCGCCGGAACGGGTCGTAGCGGCCGAAAACGCATCGCGTCGGGAGGCGCTTCCGGTGCCACCGCCGCCAGGGCTGCGCGATTGATTGGCCGGGACGGAAGGAGCGGTCGGAACGCACGGGTCGCACCGCGAGGCGGCACCGCCGCGACGAGCCACCGTCTGCAGCGCCGGCACGCAGCGACGATCCTTCGCCAGAAGAACAGGTTGCCGACGACCGCGCCGAGAATGAGGAAGAAAAAAGCGCTCATTGACAGCTACGTGCGGAGCGCCTCTCGCTTGTTTCTGATCCATCTACTCGGGGGTGTTGACGACGGTCGATTGGTGGTTAGCGTTTCTGGCCGTTCGTTCGCGTGCGGCGGAAACGCACCCAGTCGGTTCATGCGTCGTCCGGCTGGACCGTTTCGTACGAATGGCGGGTAACAGTGTGGCGACGTTCGGCATGAAGAGACGGCCGGGTCGACGATCTGAGCGGCGGGGCGCTCAAGGAAGGAGGGCGGTGATCACCTAAGTTTGCCGTCGAGTCGCTGACGGGCGTGTGCCGAAGAGGCTCTCGCCACCGACGTGGCCGTCAGCGGGCAGAAACGCAGCACGAGCATACGGACAGGACAAACGCCTTCGTGGAGCGCGCATCGCTTCAAGAAAGTTCCGGTCGAGCAGGCGCTCGGTCGGCCACGGAGGGTGCCCATATGCCGAGTTCGCGTACGACTGCTGCTCTTGTTTCGTCTCCTTCGTTGTCGTTCGCCGATGCGATCCGCGTCTGGGAAGCGACGGCCAAGGACCGCGTCCTGTAGATGGCAAACCGGCTTCGCCGAATGCGCCTCGGTCCGAGCGTCGGCGCTGGACCGAGGCCGAAGTCCCCCGCCGGCTCGTGGCTGCCGAGCGTGAGCGTGGTGCGCGTCGAGTTGCTGCGCGACCAGGACCTGCACAACCTCATCCTCGACGAGGTCGAACGTGCGTTTTGGAAGGCGGTGGCAGACGGCGAAATATGGGATGGCCATGGCAGGCAGTGGATTGCTCGCGTCACAATTCGAACGACCGTCCGTCGGGCTCGCGTCCGAGCGCGCGAGCTGCTCCACACGCTGCAGCCCCGGACCGATTGCACCGACAGTTCCGGAGATTCGAATGAGATCGATCCCGTCGATGGCTTGGAGAGCACTGGCAACACCGAGGATCTCGCGGCGCGTCGAGAGGTGCTCCTGCGCTTTCGTGCGACGGTTGCCGTTCTGTCGTCCGCGGACCAGCAACTCCTCGCGGCGAAGCTCGAGGAGAGCTACGGGGACTTGGCCGCGGCGTGGCGAACGACCCCTGGAGCGCTGCGAAAGCGCGCCTGTCTTCTCTGGAGGCGCGTGATGGCGGTTGTCTTGCGGGAGGAGTGAACGGATGAGAGCGAAGCGAAGGCAGAGCGCAAACCAGTCGCCCGGAGTCGTGGGCTTGACAAAATTCAACAATTACGCTATCTTACGTCCGTTGAAGTCGCGGATTGACCCGGCCTCGGATGGCGAAGAGAATTGTCCTCCGGCGAATGGAAGCCTATCAGATGACGAATGGCTACAGATCGTCGAGCAATTGCTTGCTCTTCGGTCGGAAGACTTCGAAGCGGTGGTCCTCGCCGTACGCTTCGCGCGGCGACGCCCGTCCTCGTGATTCGGTCGTTCAGAACGCGGCGGGCTGCGCGCGGACTAGGCTAGCCAACATCTGCGCCCACGCAAAGGTCGCACTTGTCTCTCGGGCGGCGAAACACAAACCGGCAAGACTCGCGTGAGTGACGCGTCACAGATGCACCGATGAGCGACGATCTGTTGTGCCATGGAACGGCGCGAGAGACCGTCGCCGATCGAGCATGCTGCTCGTGGCCGACGGACATCATCAGAAGCAGTGGTTCGACGCGGGTCGTCCACTGCCCGATGCGCGGGTTGTGGACGATTTGCGTCGGGACGCTGCGGGAGATTTCATCATGGCAACCCGTGACCCCCGCTTTGACCTCAGCCCCGTCCCGCCCGAAGGTCGTCCGTGGCGCTTGTTCGCGACGAACAAACCGGTCGACACTCAACCCTCACCGCGACCGATCGACATCATCGCGTACCTGCGAAGCGTTGACAGTGGGCGCAACGAGATCGCCTACGCACAACGCTACGTCCCTTTGCTCGACTAACGCCCCTCGGTCCGATTGCCGGAACCCGAGCGGCCGTCGGTCGCTCGGGTGTCGTGCCTGAGCAAGACGAAAGCGGGAACCTCTCCACGCACCAGCAACCAATTGCTGGTGCTTTTGGTATCAAGGCGGCTGTGTCCGGTAAAACGCCCAGCGTGCGTGAGGCCCAGGGCAGCGTGTTTCGTCACCGTTTCGGTGTGCTGGGTCACGGGAGTCGTCCCTGCGTCCTCATATCACCTACGGCCGTAAACGCAGCGGCCTCACGCGTTCTCGTTTGCTGCTCCGCCCACTCTGGACCACGCGACGCCTTCGCCGTCAAAGTCACCGACGCCGATGTGCCAGGGCTCTATGACGGCGGCTTCCAGCCCCACAACCTCAGGTCGGTTTCTAAGCTCCCCTGGCTCGCTGCTGACGGAATCCTGCTCGAGAGCGGCCTTGTCGATCAACCATCACGCCAGCTTGTTGCTGGCGTCCGAAGCGGCTTCACGCCCGGCTACGTAGGGCCGCTACCAACCGAACGGATGGGCGCGCTTACCGAAAGATTCAGCGCACTATTTACCGGCGACAAGCTGAACGCGTACCTCCCAGGAACCGTTGCCGCGAACAAGGACGACTGGGGTTTGCCGTTGCGACAGTGGCAGGTGGTCGTGGTCCGGTGGATCCTTCCGAACTTCACGGACCAACTCCTGTACGCGGTCCTTTCGCACGACACTTTCCACGCCCGTCACCCACACAGTGCCTTTGTCGGGGCGCCACTGAGGCCCGTCGCTGACTCGACACAGGTCGACAATGGAATTAGAATCGCGTTGGCAGGCGAGCGCCACTTCAGCATCGCCATCGAGGAAATGATCTCGATCTCGCGGGAAACTGGGGCCGGTGCCAATCGGACTCGAGCGTCGTTGATGCTGCCGCTCAACGAGCGCGTGCCCCAAGCGCACAGAGAACCGATCCTGCATATAATCGATGGAATGCTTGGTCTCACGGCACTAGGGTCGACAGCTGAGGGCACACAGTGAGCCAGCTCGATGCAGCCATCGCCTATCTAATACGCGTCGATCGCGAACGCGGTGAGATCGCGCATGCGCAGCGCCACGTGTCCCTGGCAGGTCTTGATATTGATGACGAAGGCGTACACGCGATCGAACACGACCTGCAACCCGCGGTCATCGACGACGTTTTTCAGGACGACGCAGGCTCACCAACTTCGCTGACAAGTCTTGAATCGTGGCGACGATCAGAACCGATATTTCGATCACTGATTCCAGATGCCGATAGTCTCGCCCGGGCGATCGAAGACGCAATTCACTGTCGTCGTCCCCAAAGATCGGGCATCCGCGCCATGACGGAAATCGAGTTTTCACTCAGGTACTCTGAGTTTCGTGAGAAACTATTGATCGCGAGTCGGACGCTGGAGATTGAGCCGGGATCTTCGGTCCCTGTGATCGCAGGCGAAATCGTCGTGTGCTTGGCCGAGTATCTACGCATCATTGTTGGCTTGACATCAGATCGGAAGCCTGATTCGAGGAACGATCTTGACGAACTGGGTAAACTCAAGAGTCGCATCGATTCGATCGTCTCTGCCTTCGGCCTTGCTGGGGACATTCGCAGCGTAGTCGGTCGTCACTTGTCGCCAGATTCGAAAATCAATGTCGGAATCCCTGTCGAGAGTGTTCGTTTGGCGTCGGGCTGATGATCGCGCCGTAGCTGCCTTTGCCGGCGGTCGAGCGAACCCCGCGAGCCTCCGCTACGCCGCCTCCGCGTCGTCGAACCCGCGTTCGACGCAAGGGGGTTCTCGACGAGGAGAAGCTCGGGCTTCTGGAGATTCCGCAAGCCCATCGTTCGGACGAATCGGCACGACATTGTCGGCGGGCGGCGGTGGTCCGAGGAGATGCGCCGGGATCGTCGTCGCGAGCCGATGAACGGCTTCGCGACGCTGCGTGTCGACGAGGTGGATGTAGCGCCGTGTCGTATTCAGATCGCTGTGTCGAAGCAGCCCGGCGACCGTAACGAGATCCGTCCCCAGCGCGATCGAGAGCGTCGCGGCCGTGTGCCGCATCGTGTGCGGACTCACGCGTTTCGCCGTGCCCATTACCGCGCGCAGTCGCTCGAAGAGGTACTGCACCGCGCGGATCGAGAGTCGGCGTCCGTGTTGCGCAACGAAGAGCGCGTGCTCGTTCGGTGCGGCGCGCCGCTCGCGGATCCATGCGGTGATGAGCGAGAGTGTCGCGGCGTCGAGCGGAATGTCTCCCCG
>ORMF010348506.1_pt1 | contig 38834 bp, 43 predicted proteins | sample 1779871 | NCBI WGS metagenome assembly ORMF01 (sample SAMEA104232316, study PRJEB22302) | groundwater metagenome | biome: forest; feature: aquifer; material: groundwater | place: USA | collected 2011-08-07 | depth 5.4 m
GATCTCGATGCGCTCGATGGTCTGTATGTCGCTGTGCACATACCGTGCCTTGATCCCCCGCTCGACGAGAAATTGCGAGAGGTCCTCGGCCATTTTCTTCGTTAGCACCGTCACCATAGAACGGGCACCGCGCTTGGTCACAACTTTCGCCTCCGCAATGAAATCCTTCACCTGTCCCAAATACTCCGATGAACGACTTCGTAAGTCGTTCATGTTCGACTTCGTAAGTCGTTCATTTGACGTAATCGGGCGGACGATTATTTCAGGGTCCACGAGACCGGTCGGACGAATGACCTGGGAAACCGGTTTGCCGCTCCTATCGAGCTCGAAGCGGCTCGGTGTTGCAGATGTGTAGATGGTTTGCCCCGTGCGTGCCACAAATTCATCAAACATCAGCGGGCGATTGTCCACCGCGCTCGGCAGGCGAAATCCATATTCGACGAGCATGTTCTTGCGCGCCCTGTCACCCGCGTACATGCCGCCGATCTGCGGCACGCTCACGTGGGATTCATCGATGACGGTAAGAAAATTCGCTGAGCCGTCGGCATTTTTCGGAAAATATGAGAGCAGGGTGTGCGGCGGCTCGCCTGAAGCACGCCGGTCGAAATGACGCGAGTAATTCTCGATGCCGTTGCAATAGCCGAACTCACGTATCATTGTGATGTCCTGCCGCGTCCTGCGCTTTAGGCGCTCCGCCTCAAGGATCTTTCCCGCCATATCCAAAACCTTCAAACGCTCCTCCAATTCTATTTCCATATCTGCAAGCGCGGCCTCCTGTACGTCTTTTGGCGTCACGTAGTGCTTCGCGGGAAATATGAAGACCGTATCGTGTGCGGCATCGATCTCGCGCGTCGTCGCGTCAATTTCCTCAATCTTCGACACCTTGCCACCGGTGAGATCGATGCGGTAGATCACGCGTTCGCTCGCCGGCATGATCTCGACACGGCTCCCGAGCGCGCGAAACGTCCCCGGAGAAAGGTCCGCCGTCGTGCGCTCAAAATACATCGCAATGAGCCGGCGCGTGAGCGTGGCACGCGTCATTGTCTCATTCTTCGTAATTTTCAGATTCACTTTTTTGTATTCGAGGGGGCTTCCGAGTCCGTAAATACACGAGACAGATGCGACGACAATGACGTCGTCGCGGGTGAGAAGCGCCTGCGTCGCCGCGTGGCGCAGGCGTTCGATATCCTCATTTATCTGCGCTTCTTTCTCGATATAGGTATCGGTGACCGGCATATACGCCTCCGGCTGGTAATAATCGTAGTAGGAAACGAAATAGTGCACCGCATTCTCCGGAAAGAATTCCCGGTATTCCGCCGCAAGCTGTGCGGCGAGCGTCTTATTGTGCGCAATGACCAGGGTCGGCTTCTGCCATTTCTGGATGACATTCGCCATGGTGAAGGTCTTGCCCGATCCTGTAACCCCCAAGAGCGTCTGATCACGCTTGCCGGCCTTCAACCCCTCCACCAGGGCCCCAATCGCCGCCGGCTGATCGCCTGCGGGTTTGTAATCGCTCTTTAATTTAAATTTGCTCACCGATGTACTGTATCAGGATTGCCCAAATAAAAAAATGCGGCGCCTTGTGGGGCGCCGCTGGAAGTTGGGATGGAATAGCTCTGCAGCGGCTATCCCTTAGCTCCGCCCGAAGTCCCTGTTTTTGGGTTCGGAATCGGACGTTCCGTCGTAGACCGGGGGCTCGCCCGGTGCACGATCCAGCCCGCTTTCGTTCCGTTCCGGTGGTGGCGACGCGACCTTTGCAACTTCTCTGGCCGCATTTCGTTCAGCGACGCTTGGGCCTCCGTACCTTCCGCCCGGAGGGAAAACGCCGTGGAGCAATCCTCCTCCTGGGCTACCGAATGGCATTTTCGCCATTGTGTCGTCTCCTCACTTGTTCGAGTTCGGGATTTAGCTACCACGCAACGCAACAACACAAGAACACGCAAACAAACAGTCTCTATTATACACAATTTCCTCGATTTGGCAAGGGGTGTGTATAAACCCCCCTGTGTATAAGCCACTAGACGAGCACAAGTACGCACACGTTGCGCTTGCCGCGCTTGAGGAGTGCCTGCTCCTGGTGAAAGTCTCCGACCACCAGTTTTCGCTTCTCATCCGCAACGACCTCGCCGTTCAAGGTGATTGCTTTATCCGTAAGAAACTGCCGTGCTTCTCTTTTGGAACTTGCCAGTGATGACGCCACCAAGGCATCGAGAATACTCGTCCCTTCTTTTACCTCCCAAGAAGGCGCAGAGGCGCGAAGGGTCGCGAGGGCGTCCGCATCAAGGGATGAGAGCTCCGCATCACCAAAAAGAACGTCGGACACTTTTTCTGCAGCAGTGCTTGCTTCTTCACCATGAACGAGCGTGGTCACTTCGCGGGCGAGGAGTTTCTGGCCGTGCCGCTCTTTCGGGTCGCGCTTGTGCAATTCCAGCGCCATGCCGATTTCCTCCTTTGAAAGCAGTGTCATTTTCAGAAGATATTCCTCAAGCGGGGCATCTTCGGTGTTGAGCCAGAATTGATAAAATTGGAAAGGGGTCGTCTTCTCCGCGGAGAGCCACACCGTGCCCTGTTCGCTCTTGCCGAATTTCTTGCCCACCTTGTCGACGAGAAGCGGCCACGTGTAGGCGTAGACGGGGTCGCCAGTTTTGCGGCGTATGAAATCGATACCTGAAATGATATTGCCCCACTGGTCGGAACCGCCGACCTGAAGGTCACACGCAGAATTCTCGTGCAGATACAGGTAATCGTATGCCTGCAGAAGCATGTACGAGAACTCGGTGTACGAGATGCCCTGCTCTTCATTCTTCAGGCGCTCGCGCACCATCTCGCGCTGTATCATCGTGTTGACCGAGAAGTGCTTGCCGACATCGCGAAGAAATTCGAGAAGTTGAAGCTTGCCGAGCCATTCGGCGTTGTCGAGCAATGTGAAATCCGTGGAACCGAGCAGTCGTTTCACCTGTGCGGTGATGGCCTCGGCATTTTTGCCGACCGTCTCGGCATCGAGGAGGACGCGCTCGGCACTTTTCCCGCCGGGGTCGCCGATCATGCCTGTCCCTCCGCCGACGACCAGTATCACTTTGTGTCCATCCTCAAGAAATCGCCGCAGGATAAGAAATGCCTGCAGTTGACCGACTTGCAGGGAGTCGGACGAGGGGTCGATACCGAGGTACAGGGTGCGTTTGGGGCCGTCGGTTATTTCACCAAGTTTCTCGGATGAATGCTGGTACACATAGCCCCGCTCCTTCAGGATTTCCGACAGTTTCGCCGCTGACAGTCTCGCCATATGCAAAATACTATACCATGCTTATTTTTGGTCGCGTTTTTGCTCCCTGTCGCGCACCTCGTGTTCATCCATTCCAAAGTGATGCGCAAATTCATGCCAGATTGTTTCTGTGACGACCTGTGCGACCGGCATCTCGTCTTCTTTCGCCGCCTCTTCGATGGGCAACTGGTACAGCGTGATAGTGTCGGGCAGAGTCATTCCTACGCCGTACAATTCCCCGCGCTCGGAGAGCGGTATTCCTTTGTAGAGTCCGAGCAAAGTCTCATCCTCGCCCAACCCTTCCGCTTTGCGGTCTTCTTCCGACGGCTCATCTTCTATCAAAAGCGCGACGTTCTTAATTTTCTCCCGTACCCATGCAGGCAGGCGCTCAAATCCTTCGGCAACCAGCTTTTCAAATTCTTTTTTCTGCATGTCAGTAGCCCTTCGCGAAATTCACTCGATACATCAATTCCTCGCCTGCGCGGAATCTTCGGTAGTTCTCCCGAAAAATCTCGAATATCTCGTCGGTAACCACGTACCCCGCGAGATGCGGCGTAATGTAGAGGTTGGGAGCCGACCACAGCGGGCTCTCCGACGGTAGCGGCTCTTTTTTGAACACATCGAGCACGGCTCTCGCGATTCTTTTTTCACGCATCGCTTCCAGAAGGTCGTTTTCGTTGACGCTGTTGCCACGGCCTATGTTCATAAAAAGTACGGTCGGCTTCATCGCCGAAATCGTCTCTTTGTTGATGACATCGGTCGTCGCCGCGGTGTTGGGCAAAACATCGATCACGTAATCGCCTTTCGCGAGGAAATCCTTAAGCTCGTCGCCCGCGTACACTTCGTCGAAATGCTTTGCGGGCTTCTTCGACGTGCGGTACCCGAGCACCCGCATACCGAACGCTTTTCCAATCCGCGCGATCTCCGTCCCGATCGAGCCAGCGCCGAGAATGCAAAGGGTTTCTCCGCCCAGCATGGGCTGGCTACGTTGCTGCCAGATTTTTTCTTTCTGATACGCGATATGCTCCAGCACTTCCTTGCGAAAGAGAAGGATGTACGAGAACGCATACTCGGCGAGCGGAGGCCCGTATACATCGCGCACGTTCGTGAGTATGTAATCCTTGCGCAGACTCTCTGCGTTCATGGCATCAATGCCCGCAAATGTCGATTGCACCCAGACAACGTTTTTAGCGTCGTTAATATATTGTTTTGCCAATATGGGATTCGCAAGCATGATATTCGCTTGCCCGATATGCGCCTGTATTTCTTCAGGATTTTTTGGAACGATGATCTCCAAATCCGGCAAATCGAGTGTCTTCAGCTTTTCCGCGTAATCATCCTGATTGCGGGTTATGACAAGAAGAGTATTTTTCGCCATACATTACTGTTTTACGAGCTCCGCGAATCGCTTCCTCACCTTCTCGACCTTGGGCTCGATGACAAGCTGGCAATACGGGGCACTTTTGTTCTGCTCAAAATACTTCTGGTGGTATCCCTCCGCCGGATAGAATTTCTCTAATGGGAGGACTTGTGTGACCACGCGCGTGCCGTCCTTAAGCGACTCCTGTATCTCCTTCGCGATGCGTTCGGCTGTTTGTTTTTCCTCGTCAGTTTGATAGAGAATTACCGAACGATATTGTGTACCCACGTCGGCACCCTGCCGGTTCGGCGTCGTCGGGTCGTGCGAGCCAAAAAAGACGGTAAGGAGGTCCTCATATGAAACGACCGCCGGATCGTACGTGATGCGTATGACCTCTGCGTGGCCCGTATCCCCACCCGACACGGCTTCATATGAAGGGTTTTCCTTCTCTCCACCTGCGTATCCTGATTCGACCGCCTCGACACCCTTGAGCATTTGAAAGATAGCCTCGGTGCACCAAAAGCAACCACCCCCGAATACCGCCGTTTTCATAGCTCTATTGTATCAGGGTGTTCCGTGATACAATTTTAGTTCCTTCGGGGTTGGGTGACCCGTCCTTCGTTAAAACTACGAAGGGCGAGGAAGTCCCAATCGGCGGTATAGCCCGCCCGCCTTCTCCGCCAACCAGCGGATTCGGCGAGGCAAGCGAGTCCGCGAGTCTTGGTCTGCGATCAAGACACGACTGCGGTTAGATCCCGCGACCGACCGTATAGTCGGGATGAAAGAAGGAAGCGTACGTCCTTTTGGATGTTCGTGTGAGAACCCCGAAGCATCGGGGTTTTTTGTATGTTCACCGGAATCGTCACACAAACAGGCATGGTCATGGAGGTGTCGCGCTCGCGCGTTGCGATACGTGCACAGCCCGCAATGCTGAAGAAACTGCATCTTGGCACGAGCGTCGCCGTGAACGGCGCGTGTCTCACGGTTGTCGGGAAAAAAGGTATCTCATTCATCGCCGACATCATGCCGGAGACCGCGCGACGCACGACGCTTGGCCGCCTGCGCAGAAAAACTCCTGTGAATCTGGAGTTGCCTGCAACTCCCGCATCATTCCTTTCAGGTCACATCGTGCAGGGCCACATCGACGGGATTGGAAGTGTGAAAAAGATCGTGAAGGACGGCGGGAGTCACATTCTTACCATTGCCATTCCGCGAGTGCTTGGTCGCTACATCGTTCCGAAAGGATCGGTGGCGATCAACGGCGTCTCGCTTACCATTATCACCGCGCGTTCTTCGATGTTCACGGCGGGCATCATTCCCCACACATTTCGCGTCACCATGCTGGGCACGCTCGCACCCGGCGACACGGTGAACATTGAAGTCGACGTGCTCGCGAAGTACGCTGAAAAATTCGCTCGAAAACATTACCTATGAAAGATACAAAAGACATACGAATAGGCATTATCGGCACTTCCTTCCGGGAGAAAGTCACCGCAGAGCTCGAAAAACGTTGCGTCGCGACATTGCTCAAAAAAGGCATCCCCAAGCGGCAGATCCGCATTCTGCGTGTGCCGGGAGCATTCGAAGTGCCCCTTATCGCCAAAAAAATGGCGGCACAGGGCGTGTACGACGCACTTATCGTCTTCGGGGCTATTCTAAAAGGAAAGACCTACCACTTCGAACAGATCGCGAACGAATGCGCGCGCGGTTGCGCTGAGGTCTCACGCGCGTACGAGATACCGATCATCTTTGAAGTGCTTGCGGTATACGACCTCGCCGATGCACTCGAACGCGCGACGCGAAAGAAAGAGAACAAGGGCGTCGAAGCGGCGGAATCCGCATTATCAATGATAGAGATTATGTCACGTCTATGAATGCCTTTGCCTCAATCCCTGAAGCCGTCGCCGATGTTGCGAGTGGCAAGATGCTCATTATCGTCGATCATCCGAAGCGCGAGAATGAGGGCGACCTCTACATTGCCGCCGATGCAGTCACGCCCGCTGTGATAACGACGATGATCAAGCATGGCGGGGGGATTCTTTGCACTGCGATCACAGAAGCACAGGCATATCGTCTCCACCTTCCGCTCATGGTCCCGAGTGGTGAGAATGCGGAAAAAACACAGGTAAACTTTACGGTTTCGATCAATGCTCGCACGGGCATCACAACCGGCGTTTCTGCATTTGACCGCGCAAAAACCATCCGAGTTCTCGCGAACCCAAGATCAAAGCCGAGCGACCTTGTAAAACCTGGACATGTCTTCGGTCTCGTTGCTCGCGAAGGTGGAATCCTCACACGCGAAGGGCATACGGAGGCGGCGGTCGACCTCGCGCGCCTTGCGGGGAAGACTTCCGCAGGCGTTTTGTGCGAGATCGTTGGTAGAGGCGGTCGCATGGCAAAACGCGATGAGATCGCCAGGCTTTCTCAAAAGCTGGGGATCAGAATGGTCGCGATACGCGATCTTGTGCGCTACCTCCGCGCACATCCCCTGCCTCCGTTTCCAAAGACGTTGCAGGTCGTGCGCATTGCTTCTGCAACACTTCCCACCCAACACGGCGCGTTCACCATTACTGCCTACAGGTCGATAGCGGACGGGCGCGAACATGCGGCACTCGTCTTCGGCAAACCTCGCGCAGGAGCTCTCGTACGTGTCCATTCATCGTGCCTCACGGGCGACGCGCTGTTCTCATTACGATGCGATTGCGGCGAGCAACTTAAAGAGAGCATGCGCATGATCAGTACCGCGGGCGCGGGCATCATTGTGTATCTCAATCAGGAGGGCCGCGGCATCGGCCTCGGCAACAAGATCAGAGCATATGCGCTACAGGACAAAGGACGCGACACGGTACAGGCCAATCATGAGCTCGGTCTGCCCATAGATTCGCGCAGTTATGAAGCCGCGGCGGATATACTCAAAGATAAGAAAATGAGCGAGATTCGTCTCCTGACGAACAATCCCGAGAAAGTACAGCAGTTGTGTAATTTTGGCATTACCGTCACCGAGCGGGTTTCCCTCGAAAGCACGCCGAACAAAGTAAACGCACGCTATCTCCGGACAAAAAAGAACAAGATGGGGCATCGCCTCATAAGAGTCTAAAACTATGGAGAAGGAGCATCCGGACGAATCCTCTATGCGGAAGGCCCTCCGCCTTGCCGAAAAGGGACGCGGTTCCGTAAACCCCAACCCAATGGTCGGGGCTGTCATCGTGAAGAAAGGCCGTATCATCGCCCGCGGCTACCATCGCGCGAGCGGCATGCCGCATGCCGAGATCGAGGCCCTCTCCGCAGTAGGGGGGTACGCGAAAGGCGCCACGCTCTACGTGAATATCGAGCCATGCGCGCACTTCGGACGCACACCGCCCTGCACGGACGCGATTATCCGCGCAAAGATAGGGCGCGTCGTCTGTGCTGTGCGCGATCCAAATCCCATTGCACGCGGAGGAGTGGAGGCGCTCCAACGAGCCGGTATCCGTGTATCGGTCGGCACCCTCAAGAAAGAAGCGCGCGAGCTGAACGAAGCATTCTTTACGTTCCATGAGAAACGACGGCCGTTCGTCGCTCTCAAATACGCCGCCAGTCTTGATGGAAAACTGGCAACACGCACGGGTGACTCAAAGTGGATAACAAACGAGCAGGCCCGAGCCCACGCGCGACGTCTCCGTGGTACGTATCAGGCTGTCATTGTGGGCGTTGAGACGGTCATTGCAGACGATCCCCATCTCGGCGCACGTACCAAGGGCCTGCCCGATCCGCTCCGGATAATTCTCGACTCGACGCTTCGAACCCCAATGAATGCACGAGTGTTGCGCGATTCACACGTCGTTATCGCAACGACGAAACGCGCCTCCGCGCGAAAAAAAGAGTTGTTACAGAGTCGCGGCATCCGTGTCCTTACTTTCGCAGGTAGTCATATTCCGCCAAGACAACTCCTTGCAGAGCTCCGGAAAATGAACGTGGTAAGCGTACTCGTGGAGGGTGGCGGGAGAGTCTTAGGAAACTTCATCGACACTGGTATCGTCGACAAAGTCTACGCCTTTTATGGGCCAATCTTGATCGGCGGAGAAAAAGCCGTGACCATCGGCGGACGCGGAGCAGGGCGTATTGCGGACTCCTTACGCTTCAAAAAACTTTCTTTACACCGCTTCGGCGACACTGTCCTCATCGCCACATCCACACACTCTCGCCGCCGGTGAGATTACCGCGGACGAAGCAGTGGAAAGAGTTGGGTTTCGTGAGCCGGTTTGTTTTCCAGAAAAGCGAAAAGGCGCTCGGAGACGCCGAAGCCGAAGGCGGGCGGCATACCGTATTCCATTGCGCGGATGTAATCTTCGTCGAGTCGCTGAGCCTCTTCGTCGCCTCCCCTGCGAAGCTTTTCTTGCTCTTCAAAACGCGCCCGCTGGTCTTGTGGATCATTAAGCTCGCTGTAGCCCTTCCCCACTTCAGAGCCAGCGATAATCACTTGAATCCTCTCGACGACTTCGAGATTCTCCAATGAGCGCTTCGCAAGCGGTTCAAGAAATACCGGAACGCCGGTCAAAAATGCGGGGCCTGCAATGCCCTTTCGCACATGCTTCCAGAGGCGGTCGATAGCGCGGGCTTTGTTGAGTTTTTCACCTCCGCCAGCTGGTGGATTGATTTGCGCCCCACGTACCGCCTGTATCGCATCCTCCTCACTGCACGAAAGCGCATCGATACCGAATTCTTTTTTAAGAACAACGCAAAAGTCAATCGTTTTCCATTCCTCCGCAAAATCGACGGTATGATCACCTATCTCGAACGTATATTTTCCGTACACGTCTTTCGCGATGTGACGATAGAGCTCCTGCACGAATGTCATTCCCGCGCGCATATCCGAGAACGCCTCATAGCTTTCGAGCTGTGTGTAATCCTGCAGGTGCTCCCGCGATTGGCCTTCATTGCGGAAGATGCGCCCTATCTCAAAGACTTTTGGAAAACCGGCGATGAGAAGCCGCTTCTGCCACAGCTCGCCACAAGAGATGCGAAGGTACACATCGATATCGAGTGCGTTGTGATGCGTGATAAAGGGGCGCGCGTCGGCGCCGCCCGGCGAGGTCTCGAGAACCGGCGTCTCCACTTCAAGGAATCCGCGTTCCAAATAAAAATTACGGACCGATTGCCAGAATTTGGAACGTCGCTGAACAAGGGCGCGCAGCTCGGGATTCAACAGGATGTCAATATCACGCTCGCGCAAGCGCAATTCTTCATCCTTGATACCGAAATGCTCCGCGGGAATGGGCAGGAGCGATTTGGCGAGCATGCGCCATTTCTGCACCTTTACAGAATGCTCGCCGCGCTTTGTTTTAAACAGTGTCCCCGAAACCTCAATGAAATCTCCGATATCCACTGCATGTGCGAATAACTCAAATACCTTCTCATCGATATCCGCCTTTTGAAAGACGACTTGCATGCGGCCGGTGCCGTCGTAGAGATCAGCAAACATGATGCCGCCCTGTCCGCGCAGTGACATGATGCGTCCTCCGATATGAATTTTGCTTCCGCTTTTTTCCAAATCTTCGAAACGGGCAATTGCGTCCGCGTTGCTTGTATCGCGATGTGAGTCGATCGGATACGCCTCCATTCCCGCATCCTTCAATATCTCTAATTTCTTCAGCCGCTCACTGCGAATATCCTGTTCACTCATGCGGACAATAATAGCACTAACTCTGGGCCGTACATCCGCTATAGGTTTGGACGCCGTTTTCCCTGATGAAAACAACAGTGCCCTCATTCAAAAACACGAAACTTTCGTCTGGATTTGCATATCTCACCCCTGATTCCCCTGTGACCTGAGGTAGAGATATCTGACGACCGTCGGAGAGCGCGAGACGAACAGCGTTGGCGGAGAATGCCGCCCTAAGAGACGATCCGCCCTCGCATAGAAAGAGCGTTCCGTCCTTACCGGATAAATCCGCGGCCGTAGGGACGCTGGCTATCGTTGTGGTAATTGTGGCAATGGGTGGTCCCCCAAAAGGCCAATAGGGTATGGGCGGGCCCCACAGGAGGTAGGTGATTCCGCCGACGATCGCTCCGGCCGCCACGATTAGAGAAATACCGACCGTCCCCTGCCACATATCTTTTGATTTCATACGGCAATCTTAGCAGAAATGACTTACTTGGAGCTCTACCGTGTGGGCAAATTTTTTACACATCCGCAATCATTCGCTTCGGCGATAGAGCCAGATGGCAAGCGGCATGAAAATCACGAGAATAATGCCGATCCAGGCGAACGCCTCCCAGGCATATTGGGCGGTCGTCGCCGTATCGGATGATGCGAGCAAAAGTGCGCGGACGGCATTCACGATGACCGTGACCGGATTCCATTTCGCGAATGTCTGAAGCCAATCGGGCATAGACTCGACGGGTACGAACACGGCACTCGCGAATACGAGCGGAAAGACCCAGATGAACCCCGCGACCTGTGCGGTCTCAGTACTTTTCACGAGCATGCCAATCGACGCCGATATCCATGAGAATGCGAAGCCGAAGAGAAGGAGGAGCGCGAAGGCGGAAACAGCATCCGAGACCGTCCCCTGCAGACGGAAACCGATGAGGTACCCAACACCAAACATAAGGAGAATGACGAAGACGTTGCGCATCATGTCCGCGACGGTGCGGCCGAGTAATACGGCGCTCCGCGCCATAGGAAGCGAACGGAACCTGTCGATGAGTCCCTTGGCGAGATCTTCAGTAAGTCCGACGCCGGTCTGTATCGCTCCGAAGACCGCGCTTTGCGCCAGAATGCCCGGAAGAAGGTAATCGATGTATGAGCCACCTCCTGTCCGAATAGCGCCGCCGAATACGTAGGTGAACAAGAGAAGGAACATGACCGGTTGGATCGTCGAGAAAATGAGGAGTTGCGGTACGCGACGATAGCGTGTGAGATTGCGCTCGACCATCGTAAGAAGATCGGTGACGACCCAGACAGGATTCCAACGTTTGAGTTGTTTATGCATATGCCTATGAGAGTGTGGCTAAAAACTTCCAGATACGAGGCGCGGGGAACGTAGCGACGGAGACGTACTGAAGGTACGACGACGGCGATGCTGGGGCCCCGCAACAAAGTAGCTGAAGTTTTTTAGCCATACTCTACATCATCTCAGCGCGATGGCCGGTAAGTTTGAGGAATGCCTCGTCCAATGTGGGGCGGCGCAGTGCAAAATCTTCCACCGCGACATGCGCAATGTCCAGGGCACGGATCGCCTTAGGTAAGATTCCCCTGTCATCAGACACCGGTAATCGCACGATGCCGAGATGTGCATCTACTTCGGGCTCGCCGTTTCCGAGCGAGCGAAGGAATTGCGCCGCCTCAAGCGTCCGGGCCGAGTCTTCAAGATGGATCTCAAGCACATCACCACCAACCTTTGCTTTGAGTTCCGATGGCGTACCCTTCGCCACGATCGCACCTTTGTCGATGACGACGATGGTGTCGGCAAGATGATCAGCTTCCTCCATGTACTGTGTCGTGAGAAGTACGGTCGTGCCGTCTTTCACAAGATCACGGATGATGCGCCAGAGCACGAGACGGCTTCCGGGATCGAGCCCCGTCGTCGGCTCGTCAAGGAAAAGCACCGGCGGCTTATTGACGAGCGACGCCGCAAGGTCGAGCCGGCGACGCATTCCTCCCGAATAGGTCTTGAGCGTGCGGTCAGCCGAGTCCTCGAGGCCAAACTGCACGAGAAGCTCGTGCGCACGCGTCGTCGCACCCGCACGTGTCTGGTGATACAGCTTGCCTACCATTATCAAATTCTCGCGCCCGGTCAGATTCTCATCGACTGCCGCATACTGACCGGCAAGGCCGATGAGTTGCCGCACAAGCCCTGCTTCGCGTACAACATCATATCCTTCGACCGTAGCGCTCCCGGAGGTGGGCTGGAGCAATGTGGTCAAAATCCGCACGAGAGTCGTCTTACCTGCGCCATTGGGGCCCAAAAGACCAAGGATAGTACCTTTCTCCACAGAAAGGCTCACCCCACGGAGTGCCGGCAACGTGCGAAAGGATTTATGGATGTTATTGACGATTATGGAGTTCTCAGCCATGAAGCGCTACTCTACAATGAGAAACGCGGGTAGTCAATTGCGGCTGTGCGGAAGGAACGTCAGGAGCAGAGCCATCAGCGTCACGCCGATCACGAAAAATACCGCGTGCTTGAGATAGTGCCCGCGCTCGCGCGCCGAATCGATCGAGTGTGGAATGAGGTCATGAAATACCACAATGAGGTACGATCCCGCCGCAAGACCCAAGAGTGGTATTTCGAGAGCTTCGAATTTCTCCAAAAGAAAGTATCCGCCTACTGCGCCGATAAGGATTGTCGAAGAGACCAGAAAATTGTAGATAAGAGCTGTGCGCGTGGAAAGACCTGCCTGCCGCAAGACGAAGAATTCAGATATTTCCTGAAGTATCTCGTGCACCAAAATACTCACGGTACTCGCCACCCCAAGGAGCGGAGAGGTGGCGAATGCGGCCGCTATGACGACTCCGTCGCCTATATTATGGATACCGTCGCTGAGGAGTATGCGATTCGCATCAATGCGCGAGTGCGTATGGTCTCCTGCGCCGAGATCGTGGTGATGGTGGAAATCCGGAAGGTATTGGAACGCAACGAGAACGACAAGCGCTCCTGCGACGATCCACGGCAAACCGAGCGTGATCGATCCTGCATGCTCGATGATCTCGGACGAGAGCTGGTAGATGATGACGAGGAGTACTCCTGCAGCGGAACTGACAAAAAAATGCAGGTTGTGTTCGATGAAAGGTCCCGCCCAGCGCCACGTGATGAGCTTGCCCGAAAGCGAGACGAGCATGACGAGAAACGATGCAACGAGTATTTCAAACATGTGTGAAAGCAGTATAATACGGGAATGCTTGAGAAAAAACTGCGAAGCTTCGGCTATTCACTCGCCGGGCTCCGCATCGTATGGAAAGAGGAGTCGAACTTTAGGCTCGCCGTTGTGTGTGGGATATTGACAATTCTCGCTGCGGCAATTCTACAGATATCGAAAGTAGAATGGCTCGTAGTCTTTCTCTGCATCGGATTTGTGCTCATGGCCGAGACGCTGAACACGGCGCTCGAAGAATTCTGTGACATGGTGAAAAACGATCCAGATCCGCACATCGAAAAAATTAAGGACCTCGGGTCTGCCGCGGTACTCATTGCCTCAACCACCTCACTTATTGCGGCCGTGATTATTTTTGTTCCTCGCCTGCTTGCATTTCTATGATGGATATTATCTCGTCGTTTGATGCAAACACAGTCCAAGCGTTCATGGGCGTACGCACCCCCGGCACGACACAGCTCTTTATTACTATATCCGAACTCGGTAGCACCGTATTCATCGGCGGGCTCAGTGTTTTTCTTGCATTATATTTTCTCTTGCGTAGTCGCCTTTCATGGCTTGCCGGCCTTGTCGTCGCAATGGGAGGCACTGCGGTCGTCGTATTTCTCCTCAAGGAGTTGATCGCGCGTACGCGGCCACCCGCGGCTCTCGAAGCCTACACAGAGACAGGCTTCTCGTTCCCGAGCGGCCATGCATCAATGTCGCTTGCCTTCTACGGCTTCCTCGCGTACCTCGCGTACAAAACATTCCCCGAGAGTCGCTATCGCGTCGCGGCAATCACCATCGCGGGCGGTCTCATCTGGCTCATAGGATTCAGCCGCGTGTACCTCGGCGTCCACTACCCGAGCGATGTCGCGGCAGGATTCATCGTCGCGGCCGTCTTTCTGTGGTTCGCGATATTGGTTACGAAAAAACTCGGAAAAAGTCCCATTGTCCGTTGAATATGTGTCTTTAGGATCGTCGTGCAAACGATACGGAGGAGAATTCGAGCCGTTCATTCTGTATAACCCATCTATACAAGACTGGCGAGAGAAGCACGGAGAAGACGACGGTGCCGAGCACATGCATCAACGTGAAGGGAATTTGTCCCACCAATGCCACCGCAAATGATTGGCCGTTGAACATCGGCCCTATCATCATCGTGACCGCATCATAGAGAATGGTTCCGGGAACACCGAAGATAAGAAAATTCTTCACACTCGCCTCTCTCTTCTTGAAAAAAAGATGTGCTCCGACTCCGAGGAGCCCGTAGCAGATTGCCGTGACCCACGTCCAATTCCCCCACCCGCTCGTGACCGCATCATAGAGAACAATTCCCAGAAAACCGAAAAAGAAGCTCCCGAGGAGCCCGTAGCGCTTCGAGAACGGCATGACGACGCTCAGCATTGGCTCGAAATTCGGCGGACGGAAGGGAATAAGACGGAAAAGGAATACGGCCGTCCAGCCGATGAAAAACTTGAATGTGCCCGAAGGTATCGAAATTCGCATGCCTGCCTGCCGTCAGGCAGGGACTAAAAGTGTACCACAAAGGTACGGAGGCGTTCCCACCCGCGACTGGCCGGACACGCAGACCCCAACAACATGGCTCTTAGATCTGCGCGATTGCGAGACTCACACTGAACACCAAGACCACTCCCGCCAGAAGGAAGGAGATGTACCGGGAGATGAAATGATAGAGACGCGTCATATCCTATGTGAGAGAAGACGGGCTAACGCGTATTACTTTTCTCGCATTCACGAAGCGGGAGAATATCTCTGCCGCTCTCGCTCTTTGTGAGCGCAAGGCGATAAAGCCGCCGCTGAGTATCAGACCGAGACCTACGAAGCCTCCAATCATGGTGGAAAAACCGTTCGGGGATGCCTTTGGAGCTACCGCGCCAATATCGCCGCCCGTGTCCGCCACACCAAGAGCAACCACGGGATGTGTAGCTTTGCGCTCCGCTTTTCGCACGGTTTCCGCAAGAATGGTCGGCTCCGATACGGTGGAGTCGAGATCCCCTGTTATGCTTATCGTGTCGCCTTCCTTGAGCTCGGATAACGCTCCCTTTTCGCCGTCAGAGCGCACGAATCCCGTCCCGTTGTCGGTACGTACGGCCCACGTCAAAGTTGAACTACCCCATGCGATGTCCGCAGTGATAATGGTTCCTGAAATAGAAGCTATCGTCGCATTGCGTACCAGCACAAAGCCGTTGTTCGCAATGTGTACTTCAGAAGAAGGGCTCGCCGCACCGGTATCCGCGTGTGCGATTCCGCCGACGAAGAAAACAAAAAAGAGAACCGCGACCGCAACGCCCGTGATGAGGAGTGTTTTGTGGGCTCTTTGTGATAGGCGGACATGCGTCATATACAGTACAGGGGTTCTCTCTTTGTCTTTAGTATCTTACAAAATTCTTTCGCCGCGAATAACGCGGACGAGAACGACGATAACCGCAACGACAAGTAAAATATGAATGAATCCTCCCAATGTATACGATGAGACAAGACCAAGGAGCCAGAGAACAACAAGAATCGCGGCGATGGTAAATAACATAAATACAGTGTATGAATTAATAATTGAGTAAAAGTCTTTACCCTCGTGAAGACGTGAGGGTAAGGCGGCCATTACAGCTCGTCCACGACTATACCGCTTTCAATATGAAGAGGGGGTGAATGTTATCCGAGGTGCGCGTGGTCGTTCCAGACCTTAAGCTGCCATGGCGAAACCATCTCCCCAACGGCCTTATGCGATGGTGCGTTAAATGTCAGCACTGTGAGGCCGGTGTTTTCCATAAGGTCAAACCCGCGAATAACACCCTGACACTCTTTTGCCGTTAGTTCCTTCCCGAACACGGCTGCCGCCGCGATAATCCACATAAAAAATCCGTGTGTTACTACGAGGATATTTTCCTCAATCCTCCCCTCCAAGTACGTGAGAGCGGCGAGTGCCCTTTTCTTGAGGTCGTCGAAATTCTCACCGTCTTCAAACCGGTATCCCGCAACGGTGAAATTCCCATGATACAACTTGTGCGCTTCCGTGATCTCCGGACCGCTAACCTCTTTTCCGAGGAGCCTTGTGGCCTGTATCCCTTCCACAAAAAATCCGGAGGATTCTATGTTCACTCCCAGTCTCCCGGCGACAACAGCGGCGGTTTGCTGTGCGCGTTTTAAGGTACTTGCAACAATCAGCTCTACGGAAAGCATGGATGCACGCTCTGCTATCTCACCCGCTTGCTGTATCCCGCGTTCGGACAGCGGCGTGTCCAGCTCGTTAAATCGCTTGGCGGCATTGTGCACGCTCTCCCCATGCCGCACGAAATAGATGGTTTTCATATCATCCGAGATGCGCGTGGTCGTTCCAGACGCGAAGCACCCATCCGGAGTACTTCATCTGATGAACGGTCTCGAGGACTTCCTCGTGATACTCAGTGACAGTGAGTCCTGTATTGTCGGTCCACAGGGATTGGCCAAGCTTTTTGAATTCCTGTGCTGTCATGCTCTCCCCGAGCAAAACAAGTCCGACCATCATGTGCAAAAAGAAACCGTGAGTGACGACGAGAATGCTTTCTTCCGGACGCTCTTCGAGATATTTCAGTGCCGAGAGCGCACGACTCTTTAGATCGGAGAAATTCTCACCACTTCCGACCCGAACGCCTTCCTGAAAAAATGAATCGATCCAAGCTAACTCCATTGCACGCGCCTTTTCATCCGCGCGTGATTTTCCGATTAATTCCCGCGGAACTTTGCGCTCAGTGAACAACTCCTCGATTTCCGGCTCCTTGCCTACTTCCTCGGCGATAATTTGTGCCGTTTCCTTAGCTCGAAGCGCCGTGCTAACTATGAATCCCTCAATGCGAAGATTTTTGCATCGCTTTGCAATTTCTTTCCCCTGTTCTCTTCCCTTCTCCGTCAACCTGCTTCCTTCTCCTTGGTACACTGGATTGCCAGCATTTGATTCACTCTCCCCATGCCGCACGAAGTAGAGGGTTTTCATCCTGTTGTAGAGTTTCGGTTTGTTAAATCTTTCGACCTGTCAAAAAGATATTCGCGAATCCTTGCCTTCAACATTCTACCTCCATGGGTGCTCTTGAGCCATTTCTCCCGCCTCGCGGCATCGCTCTTGTTAAGGCAAGCTTCGTAGTAGATGAGTTTCCACGGCTTGCATCTTTTTGTCGAAAGGTTTAACCCTTGGTTATGTTCTCGTATGCGCTTTCTCAAGTCGACGGTTGCCCCCACGTAATGTGAGCTATTTTTCAGACTTTCAAGCAGGTACACGTAGAACATAACCATAACCGAAACTTCACAACGGGATTACGCGTCGGGGCGGTTGCGAATGCGCTCAATGATACTGGTCGTCGAGTTCACCTTTTCAATGGGTATTATTTTGAGCTCCACGCCAAGCTCTTTCAGTTCGAATTCGTGTGTGCGCCACTTGGGGTTCGCGGTCACGAGTACATCGGGCTTGAGCGCACGAGCGACAGCAAGGCGCGGCGGCTCTTCATCACCCTCTTTCCCTTCAGGTGCGATGAGCACGTAATCTACGTAGCGAATAGCGTCGAGTATCGACGCACGCACATCTTCATTTTGGATAGGCCGCCCCGCTTCCTTGTAGCTCCGTATCTCCGCGTCACTTTTGACCGCAACGACGAGGATGTCCCCGAGCGCCCTGATATCGCGCAGGTAATCGATATGTCCTTGGTGCAAAATGTCGTACGCTCCCCCGCCAAGGACTATTTTTTGTCCCTTGTGTTTTTCCCGAACGGCGGGTAAATCAGAGAGACTCAACAGCATGCTCAAATTAAAGCACGAATTTGCCATCCCTGTAGATGACCTTCGTCCTGCCGTCTTTGAGATGCGCGGTCACCGTGCGATCGGTCGTGGAGACCACGTCCGTGTGCACTGAAGAGTCGTTGAATCCGAGACGTTTGGCTTCTTTGTCTGTCAGCTTAGATACGTCACCCGCATAGGTGTCGCGATAACTCATACCGAGCGCGATGTGCGAATTGCCGTAACGTCCACCCATGTTTTCGTCGAAGAGTGTCTCGGCCATGAATTTGGTGATGCGCGAGTGGCGGCGGTCGGTGAGTGAATATTCGCCGATTTTGTTCGCGCCTTCGGTTGCTATCATTTCTTTCAAAAGTTTCTCATTTGTCTTGGCACTGCTTTTCACTACCTTGCCGTCTTTGAACCAGAGCTGAATACCGGTGATTTTGTTGCTGTAGCGATACAGCGGCTGATTGACGCGTATCCACCCATTGGTGCCGCGCCAATCGGGCGAGGTGAATATTTCAAAGGAAGGGATATTGCGGCCAGAACCTGCGTGCCATGCACGCTTTTCTCCGAGGGTATACCAGATGTCCATGTCCTCCCCCACCGCGTGCAGTTTGTCTATTTTCGGCGAGAGTTTGTTGAGACGACTGCGGTATTTCTCGATGTCGCGATAGACGGCTTTCCACTTCGCGATAGGATTCTTTTCATCGAGGAAACAGGCTTTGATTATCTGCTCCCAGTATTCTTTTTCAGAGAGCCCGGCCTCTTTTGCCATGGCGGGGGTACCGTAGAGCGCAATAGTCCAGGTGAATTTGCCCTTCCACTCTTTTCTATTGAGCATGTCCTTGAAGGGCTTCAGTGCCTTGCCCCGCGTCATGATTTTCTTTCCCTCGATACCCTTGAGCGCGTGCGGGTTGGCTTCGGCAAGAATGTAGACGGAGTGATCCATCTCTTCCGCGAGGCCGGTAAGGTGCTTTTTGGGGAAGAAATTGAGCTGGTCGTCGGAGGCGTGTTCGTAAAAGTAGCGGGAGACCGAGATGTTGCGGCGTTTGTCGCCCTGCTCTTCGTCAGGTCCGTAATTCGATATCACATGACCACCGGATTCAACTACCGCATTGCATACGGCAATAAAAAGCGGCTTTGCGGATTCGGAGCTCGAAACTCGCACGACCTCGCCCTTCTTAATTCCCTTCCCACCGCCGAGCGCAAAATTAACGAGTACGTCTGCATAATTTTTTAATATTTTGTCGGATGGCACATATGGTTTGTTTGACGACATCGTCCTAGACTACTACGTCTTGTCGTCGCATGCAAAAAGCCGCGTCAGACGCGGCCTTTTGTGTACTCACATGAGTAGAAGAACTATTGAGTGTTAGCGTTCGCGGAAGCATTCGCTTTCGCGTTGAGTTCCGCCTGCATTGCGGCTTTCACCGCTGCAATCACCTTCGCTTGGGCAGCAGCACTGAGTTTGGCAGTAGCTTGTGCTGCGGCATTGGCATTGGCCTGCGCGGTGCCCGTCGCACTGGCGTTGCCACTGACGACACCATTCTTACCGACCGTTGCGTTCGCGTTGGCATTTGCGTTCGCATCAAGCGCGGCATCCACACGATTCTGGATGTTGGCCTCGAGGTCGGCCTTGTTGGTCGCCATCAAGAATGCGTACCACGGAAACGAGAGCGTCACGTTGCCGCTCGCATCCACGTTGGCCGTAGCGTTGACCGTTACCGGAATGAATCCGAAGAGTCGTGCCTTCTGCTTGTACGTGACTGCAACAGAATCCGATGCGGACTCTACCGCCGAGATGTTGTTGTCGCTTTTCATTTGCGCTGCGACGAATCCGGAGAGATCCGCCCGTGTCTTCACATTAGCCGAAGTGACGGAATTCGATTCGACTGTCCCCGCGTCGAGATCGATGCGGGTAATTCTGAGTAGGTCGAAATCCGGGTCGCCGGTTATATCCGCTGTTCCGTCACCGTTCACGTCACCGGCTTGAACTTCCACATCGCTCGAGTTGGAAGTCGAGTTGTCGGAGGCCTTAACACTTGCGTCAACTTTTACGTCGATATCGGCGTCGGCCCCGACGCGAACAGTCCCAACATCGACAGTACCTCGAGTCGTAGAGTCCACGGTGCCATTCACATTCAGTGCGGCAGCCGGAAGCGCAAGACCGAGGGAAAGAACGAGAGCGGACGTAGCCGCTACAGTGTTACGAATGATGTTCATAAGTATTCATTAAATTAACTTTATAATGGCTATATTTTGAGCCATATTCTCGGTAATCCCGAGCGGGCTCTTAAAGATGAAGACGGACCATCATGAAAGTCCTTACATCTGAAACCTGGCCGGTTTAGAGCTTATCGGAAGGTAATTTCTTGCGCCCGTTCACGGATGTCTATCGGATAGATGCCCGTAAAACACGATGTGGAAAACTGGTCTTCGGGTATCCCTGTCGCTTGTATCATGCCCTCAAAGGAGAGGAAGCGGAGCGAGGTCGCACCCAGAAATTCCCGCATCTCCTCAACCGATTTCGTGGCCGCGATGAGGTCCGACTGCTTTGGTGTATCAATTCCGTAAAAGTCGGGGAATTTCACGGGCGGCGATGAGACAAGAAAATGAACTTCTTTTGCCCCCGCCTCAAAGACCATCTTGACGATCTGCTGCGAGGTCGTACCGCGTACGATGGAATCGTCGAATATCACCACGCGCTTCCCCCGCATGACTTCCGACAAGGGGGTGAGTTTCGCCTTGACCCCTTGCTCACGGATGTGCTGTTCGGGCGTTATAAAAGTCCTGTGGATATAACGGTTCTTAACGAGCCCCATCTCGAAGGATATCCCGAGCGCCTGCGCATAACCGATGGCCGAAGGAATGGCGGTCTCAGGCACCGGTATGACGACATCCGCCTCAAGCGGATATTCTTTCGCAAGTTGTATGCCAAAATTTTTGCGCACCTCATACACCGACTTCCCGAGAAGTTCACTGTCGGGACGCGCAAAATACACGAATTCGAATATATCGAGCTTCGGGTCCGCGGGGGCAATCTGCTCACTTCGCATTCCCTTTTCGTCAATGGCGACCATTTCACCGGGGTTAACCTCGCACAGATACGTCGCGCCTATCGGAGCGAACGCGCATGTCTCGGAAGCGACGACGTATCCTCCGTTGAGTTTTGCGATCGAGAGTGGTCGTATGCCGCAGCGGTCGCGCACGGCTACGAGCGTATCGCGGGACATGATGAGGATAGAGAATGCGCCCGTCATAAGAGGGTAGACATCCTTGACCGCCGCGGGAAGTAGAAGTCCTTCGCGCATGCGCACGCCGATCGCCTCGACGATCATCCGTGAATCGGAAAATTCCGATGAATCAATGTCCTTTGAGCGCAAAAATTCCGAGAGGGCGCCCGTGGTGGGAAGGTTGCCGTTGTGGACGAGCGCAATAGCGCCGTCATCGGGCGCAGAGCACAGGGAAACGGAATCGTTGAGGCTCGGGTGCGGATCCTCGTAGGAAACCTTCTGGAGCGAACCTGCGCCTGCGGCAAGCATGGGCTGCGCATGTTTTACTTTCGAGCCGCCGGTCGTTGAATACCGGTTATGACCTACCGCGATGTGCCCTTTGAGGCTTCCGATGAGTTCGTCATTGAAGACCTGCGAGACAAGCCCCATACCCTTGTGGACCGTGATAGTCTCGCCGTCGGCCGTGGCAATGCCGGCGCTTTCTTGGCCGCGGTGCTGGAGCGCAAAGAGCCCGAAGAAGGAGAGGCGGCTCACGTCGAGCCCCTTGCCAAAGACCCCGAAGACCGCGCACTTTTCTCCAGGTATCTCCATAAGAAGCAGACATTCTATCAGAAAAAATGCAAAAGGGTTATACCCTTCTGCAACCAAGAAACTCGAGAATACTAACGTACACTCTTCTCCAAAAGCCACAGAAGGATAGCCTTCTGTATGTGCTTGCGGTTTTCGGCTTGGTCGAAAATGACCGAATTCTTGTGTTCAATGGCGTCACGCGTTATCTCATACCCTACATGCATCGGCATGCAATGCATGATCTTTGCGTTCGGCACATGCGTATCGATGAGCTTCGCGTTCAATTGATATGGCATGAAGACCGACTTCCGCCGTTCGAATTCCGCGGCGAATTCCGGCTTCGGCTGGCGGTTATTGAAATACTCGGCATCAAGCCACGTATCGGTGTGGACGTAATCGGCATCCTTGAGCGCATCGTTCGGATCTTGGACACGTTGAATCTTCCCCGTCGCCTCCGCCTGTGCATCCAATTCTTTGTCAACGCTTGGCGGGTGCACCTCGGGTGTCGCAAGGGCCACTTCGATTCCCAATTTTGCACAAGCAAGCTTCAGGGTATTGCATACATTGTTCTCTACGCCGAGCCATGCAATCTTTTTCACGTTTTCGAGACCTCCCGAGTGTTCTGCCATCGTGAGGATGTCCCCGAGTGCCTGGCACGGATGATATTTCTCGCTACAGGCGTCTATGACGGGAACGGAATCGAGCGATGCCGCGGTAATGACATCCGCCGATGAGATTGCTCGTATCATGAGCACATCGCCAAAACGCATCATCGCGCGGATCTCATCGCGAAAATCGACGAGCGGCAACTGGGCATGTGCTTGGGCAAGAAAAATCGCGTGCCCGCCGAGCTCTGTCATACCGGCTTCAAAAGAAAGGCGCGTGCGCGTCGAGTTTTTCTGGAACAACATGATGAGTGTTTTATCCTGCAGGATGTCCGTCAGCTCACCCGCCTTGTATTTTTTCTTAAGAGCCGCCGCTAATCCCAGAATCTCACGGATATCGTCCGCGCTCTGCTCTTTGAGAGAAATCATGTGTCTCATAGCATTTTCTTAATGCGTTGCCGGTACACGCCGAGCGCGAGATTCCCCGGCGCACCGAGGCTCCTCTTCGATGCGATGTTCTTTTCCAAGTCCACGTTCTCCGGGACCGTATGCGCCGCCTCCTTGTATGCATCGCGGAACGGAATCCCCTCCTTGACCACGCGCTCGTTCGCGATGTCCGCGGTAAAAATGCCGTTATCGATCTTTGCGCGGATGCTTTCCTGTTTTGGCGTGAGTCCCAAAAGGAGGGCGCCTACGACCTCAAGACTGTCCGCGACGATCTGTGTGGATTCGACAAGCGGCTTTTTCATAAGCTGTCCGTCCCTGTTGTAGCCGGAGAGTAGATTTTTCGCGATATCTTTTATCATGAGCTGGTTTGCTATAACCACCGAGACATTTCCGCGTAAAATCTCCATCACATCTAGATTATGCTTGTGTGGCATGATGCTGGAGCCGGTCAGGAGCGACTCGTCGACCGCAAAGAAATCAAATTCCTTCGAGGTGAACAAGATCATGTCGTTCGCGAATTTGCCGAGGGTAAGCATAATCTGTGCCAGCGCTTCCATATATCTGCTCTCAAATTTCCCGCGTGAATTTTGACAATACAAAGAATTGATCTGCACACCGCCGAAGCCCATTTCCTTTGCGGTGAATTCTCTGTCGACAGGTATGGACGTCCCGAATCCCGCCGCGGAGCCGAGAGGGCTTTTGTTGATCTGTTCGCCGACTTGAAGCAGGTGGTCGGCATCATCAAGAAGGCTCTCGACGAATGCGGCGAGATAATGCCCGACAGAGGAAAGCATCGCCTGCTGGGTATGCGAATAGCCCGGCAGAGGCACATCTGCGTATTTTTCCGCGAGGTCGAGAAATTGATCCGCAAGACCGGCGGTGGAAGCGCGTAGTACGCCAAGATGATGCTTCATATAGAGACGCACCGCGGTCTGCACCTGATCGTTCCTGCTTCTTCCTGTGTGGATTTTCTTACCGACATCGCCATGCATCTCTACCAGATAATTCTCGATGATTGTATGACAGTCTTCATCTTGCGGTGTGATGACGATCTTGCCGTCCGCGAGATCTTTTTCGAGCGCGTCGAGTCCGCTCTCTACCTGTACGAGTTCCTCTTTTGTAAGAATGCCTATCTTCAAGAGACCTCTTGCGTGGGCGCGGCTCGCCGCTATGTCAAAGGGGATTAATTGCATATCAAACACATAGTCCGTCCCCGCCGTATACTTTTCGACGGCCGGATTCGACCTTTGATCTGATTTTTTCCAAAGTTTTGCCATACTGTTAATACTCTGACATTCTTGAGAATGTTGGAATGTTCTACCTTTTCTTCTTCTTGTTCTTCCGTGCGATCTGATTCGCGATCTTCATCTGGAGCGTGTACACCTCGATGAAGCCCGCGCTCGCGTTCACATTGAAGTTGTACCCCTCGGCATTGTTGAACGAAGCGAATGAAAGGGCGTAAGACGATTCCATTGCCACCACTGCCGCCTGACCTTTGAAGAGCCTCACGGTCACTTCCCCCTCCACCCGGCTGTTGGCCTCGTCATTGAACGCGTTGATAGCATCCATCGCAGGATCGAGCCACAGCGCGTGGTAGCAGAGGTAGCCCCAGCGCGTGTCCATCATTTCTTTCAGTTCGTTGAGCGCGCGCGTGGAGACATACCTCTCCAGAGCCCGATGCGCCTCGATGATTGTGTGCAGGCCGGGATGCTCATAAATCCCTCTGTTCTTCAATCCGATGAGCCGGTCCTCAAGCACTTGGAATGTGCCGACGCCATGGGCTCCGGCAACCTTGTTGAGCGCCATGACAAGTGCGCCGAGGCTCAGTTTCTTGCCGTTCAGCGCCACGGGAATCCCGTTCTCGAATGTGAGTTTGATGAATTCCGGTTCGTTGGGGGCATCCTTCGGGAGCGTGTAGGTCGTGAGAAACCTCTCTTCGGGCGCTATGAGACTGGGATCGGTTATTTCTCCGCCTTCCCACGTAATCCCGCCCATGTTGTCGTCGTCGGAATACGGAAAATCAAGTGTCGCGGGGACGGGAATGTCGTTCTTCTTTGCGTATTCTATTTCCGCGTTGCGGTCCATGTTCCACTCCCTGACCGGCGCAATGACTTTCATTTGCGGATTATGGGCCACAATGTATCCGTCAATTCTCACTTGGTCGTTGCCTTTGCCGGTCGAGCCGTGAGCGATGCAATCGGCCCCTACGTCTTCCGCGATTTCAACCGCTTTCTTCGCCAGAAGCGCGCGCGCCATGGGGGTTGAGAGGTGGTACTCGCCCTGATAGTGCGCATTTGCCTTTATGCCTTTTGCAAGATATTCACCGGCGAATTCCTCCCGTACATCAAGCGCTATCGCTTTCGCCGCACCGAACTTCAGGGCTTTCTGCTTGATTGCTTCGAGGTCGTCGTGCTGTTGGCCGAGGTCCAGTGTGAGCGTCGTGACCTTGGCGTGATACTCATCTTGTATCCATTTGAGCATGACGGACGTATCGAGCCCGCCCGAATACAGAAGGAGCACGTGTTTAATCTCGCCCGCTTTTCCCTCGTACGAGGCGACTTTTTGATATGTTTGTTTTTTATCCATACTCGTTGCAGTTTAGCACTTTATTTGGCGCAGGCAGTGAGCGCCGCATCCAGTGTTTTTATGGCCGTATCGATCTCTTTTTTTGTGACCACCAAGGGTGGCATGATGCGCAAAACATTGCTCTGCGTGCAATTAATGAGCAAGCCTTTTTCGAGGCATGTCTCGTAAACACCCTTTCCATCGATTTCGAGCTCCACACCCCCCATAAGTGCTCTGCCGCGCACTTCGCGGATGACGGAATGTTTTTTCTTGAGCTCATGCAGTTTCTCCAGGAGATGAATGCCCATACGCGTCGCGTTCTTCACCAGTTTCTCTTTCTTTATCGCCTCGAACGTGGCCAATGCCGCCACGCACGCGAGAGGGCTTCCGCCGAATGTCGTCCCGTGCGTTCCCGCCGATAGCGTGTCTGCAATCTGACCTTTCGCGACGAGGGCGCCTATGGGGTATCCGCTTCCGAGAGATTTTGCCAGCGTGAGCATGTCGGGTTCGATGCCAAAATTCTCATAGCAGAACATCTTGCCCGTCCTTCCCATTCCCGTCTGGACCTCATCGAAGATAAGGAGAATGTTCTTCTCTGAACACAGGCGGCGCACCGCACGCACGTATTCCGGACTGGCCACGCGCACGCCTCCCTCGCCCTGTATCAACTCCATCATGACGGCGACCGTCTTCGGAGAGATCGCTTTCTTGAGTGCAGTAAAGTCATTGAATGGAACTGTTACAAAGCCGGACGGAAGCGGCTCAAAGCCTTTTTGGAATTTTTTTTGCCCCGTGGCCGTCACGGTGGCAAGTGTGCGCCCGTGGAACGATCCTTCAAAGGTGATGATCTCATTGCGCGTGGGGTTCCCGAACTTGCGCGCGAGCTTGATGGCGGCCTCATTTGCCTCGGCACCCGAATTGCAGAAAAATACCTTTCCCGCAAATGTGTGCTCGATTATCTTTTTTGCCAGTACCGCCTGCCCCTCGTGGTAGTAGTTGTTGGATACGTGTATGAGCGACTTCACTTGTTTTTGCACGGCCTTCACCACGCGCGGATGGCAGTGTCCGATCCCGCTTACCGCCCACCCGGGAAAAAAATCAAGGTACTCTTTGCCCTTCTCGTCCCACACCTTCGTACCTTTCCCGCGCGCAAGTACGAGCGGCGTCTTAGCGTACGTCGGCTGTACGTATTTTTCGTAGAGATCGACGATGTCTTTTTTGTTCATACTATTTCTTAACTATTTCCGTACCGATACCTTTGTCGGTGAATATTTCGAGCAAAATGCCATGCGGGATCTTCGCATCAATGATGTGTGTTTTTTTGACTCCACCTTCGAGTGCGCGGATGCACGCATTGACCTTGGGTATCATGCCGCCGGAAATCACACCCTCCTGTATGAGCGTTTCCGCCTCGGCGACCGTGATGTGCGGCACGAGAGACGCGGGGTCCTTCATGTCCCTGAAAATACCGCCAACATCGGTCAGGAGCACCAGCTTCAGTGCCGAGAGCGCCCGGCTGATCTCTGCGGCGACCTGATCTGCGTTGATATTGTACGTGCGACCGTCTTTTGCGCCCACTCCCATCGGGGGAATGACCGGAATGATATCGCTCGTGAGCATTCTCTGGATCACGTCACCGTTGATCTTCGTGATCTCGCCCACGAAGCCGATGTCCTGCCCGTCGATGTCCGCGTGTTTCTTCACCTCTATCAAGCGGTCGTCTTTGCCGCTTACGGTCATCGCACTTGCGCCGAGCGAGATTATCTCGCGCACAATTTCCTGATTTATTTTCATAAACTCTTCCTCTGCGACGACAATAGTTTCTTCGTCCGTGACACGAAACCCTTTGACGAACGTGCTTTTCTTCCCCAGCGCCTCGAGACGTTTGCTGACGAAGGGCCCGCCACCGTGTACGAGAATGGGACGCATCCCGACGTAGCTCATAAAGACGACGTCTTCAAGAACTTTGCGGCGGATAGAGGTGTCGGTCATCGCCGCGCCGCCGTATTTGATCACGACCGTCTTGTCGTAGAAATTCTGGATATAGGGAAGCGCCTCGATGAGCACGTCTGCCTTAGCCGCGGCTTTTGCGGCTGTATCTGATTTGATGATGATGTCTTCCATACCTTATGTTCTGTATGCCGAATTAAGCTGAACATACGCCGTGGAGAGATCACATGTGTAGGCGGTGGCGCTCGATGTACCCAGCCCAAGGTCAACCCGTATCTGTATGTTTTTTTTGGCAAAGATGCGATCGAGAAGCGCGGCCTTTTTCTCCACTTTCCCGCCTTTTTGGAGAACGAGCTCTTCACCGAGATATATTTTCATCTTCCACGGATCGACATGGGCGCTCGATTGCCCGATTGCCGCCGCGATCCTGCCCCAGTTTGGGTCCGATCCGTAGAGGGCGCATTTCACAAGATTGGACGAAGCCACGGCGCGCGCGGCCACCCGCGCGTCGTTCTCGCTTTTTGCCCCACGCACGGTCACCTCGACGAATTTTGTGGCACCCTCCGCATCCTGCACCATGAGCTTGGCAAGCGCCAAGAACAAGGTTCCGAGCGCTTCAGAGAAAATCCTGAATTCTTTTGAACCTCCGGTAATCTTTTCATTGCCCGCCATGCCGTTTGCCAGTACGAGCACCATGTCGTTGGTCGACATATCGCCGTCGATAGTGATCATGTTAAACGTCTTTTGCGTGGCCTCATCGAGTGCCGCGCGAAGCGCGAGAGGCGCGATGAGCGCGTCGGTCGTCACGAAGCAGAGCATCGTCGCGTGCTTTGTCCCGCCGTAGCCTTGTGCAGAGGAGGACAGTGTCATCTGCGGATGTATCATGCCTGCACCCTTCGCTATAGCACCGATCTTGATCTTGGTCTTTCCTATCGTGACCTCCGCCGCGACTTCTTTCACTATGTGGTCCGTCGTCAATATGCCGAGCGCCGCATCCCTCGCTCCCTTTTTGCTGAGTTTCTCTACAAGTTCCGGGACCGCCCCCGTGATTTTCGCAATGGGAAGCGGTTTGCCGATAACGCCGGTCGAAGCAATGAGCACATTATTCTTTGGCGCGTGAAGTGCCTTACCTACGCTAGCCGCCATTGTCTCCGAATCCTTGAAGCCCGCTTTGCCGGTCATGCAGTTGGCATTGCCGGAATTTGCCACGATTGCCTGCGCTTTCCCGTCTTTCAGGTGCTTTTTGTTGATGACGACACAGGAAGCCTGCACCTTGTTGGCAGTGAAAACTCCCGCCGCGACGCACGGTGTTTCCGAATAGATGAGGACGAGGTCTTTTTTCTTCGACTTTTTTATCCCGCAGAAGAGACCGCTCGCGGTGAAGCCCTTGGGAGCAGTGATCCCGCCGCTTGTGAATTTAGTTTTCATAGGCCGGCGGTCTCCGTGAAGCCCGACATAATGTTCATGTTCTGCAGTGCCTGCCCCGCCGCCCCTTTATCTAGATTGTCGATGGCAGTCACGATGACCGCGATCCCTTTTTCCTCGTTGACCTTGAGGCCGATGTCGCAGAAATTCGTGTTCGCCACATGCTTCACCTCCGGCAAGCGCCCCGCATCATACACTTTCACGAAGGGCTCCTCGGCGTAGAACGTTTTGTATACCGCAAGAAGCTCTTCGGTATTCATCTTCTTAATGAGCTTCACGTAGATGGTGCTAAGAATCCCTCTGTTGATCGGGATGAGGTGCGGTACGAAAACGACGCTCACATCCGCGCCTGCAACCTTCGTGAGTTCCTGATCTATCTCCGGCACGTGCTGATGCTCGAAAAGTTTGTACGCTTTCAGCGATTCGTTCACTTCCGAGAACAAGAGGTCTTTTGAAGCTTTCCTTCCCGCGCCCGTCACACCGCTCTTGGAATCTATCTGAATCGTATCCGCGTCGAACACACCGCCTTTAAGGCCCGGTATAAGGCCCAAAATAGCGCCCGTCGGGTAACACCCCGGATTCGCCACAAGGTTCGCGGATTTGATCTCCATCCTGTGTATTTCTGGGAGTCCGTACACCGCATTCGGCAGATTCACCGTATCGGTATGCGGCACTTTGTAGAACTTCTCGTAGACCGCTGTGTCTTTTAGCCTGTAGTCCGCACTCACGTCGATAACCTTCTTTCCGGCTTTGAGGAGAAGCGGAACAACTCCCATTGAAACGGTGTGCGGGAGCGACAGAAATACAAGGTCACATTTCTCGATCGTTTCATCGACGGAGAATGCCTTGCACTCTAAGTCGAGCTTACCGTGCAGGTACGGGAAAATATCCTGTATTTTCTCACTCCTGTCTTCCTTGCCCGAGACATACGTGAGCTCCGCTTCGGGGTGGCGTGTAAGAAGCTTTACGAGCTCTTCGCCCGTATACCCCGTGGCTCCGACGACTCCGACTTTTAATTTGTTTGCCATATTTTGTCTGATTGAACAATTGAACGATTATATACGATAAAACGGCCCCTGAATGAGGCCGTGAAAGTTTTGGAGGAAAACGAAAACTTCCGAACGAGCCTCAACGGAGGACCGCTCGTGCTCGGAGTGAAATTGCTGAAATTATGCTGAAACTGTAGGTCATCAAGCGCATTCTATATTGTGCCATCAGAATGTCAAGTGTGTGTACCCCCACCAACCTCTACCGGATCTGAAAGCTTCTGTATTTCTCGGTAGCCAGCAGACGGGTTACTTCTTTGGCTATCGCCTCTATCTCATCGGGCTGGAAAGTCTCCAGGGTGGGCTCTGCACTGAATTCTTCATGCGTCGCAGGAAACATAAGGGGCGTTCCATATTTTTGGACCGTGGCTCCCTTTGCGCGCCCGTACAAGTGAATGTGCAGCGTGGGTGTCCAGTTGCCGTTGTCCTGATAGTTGATCCTGCCAAGATCTATCCCTTTTTTTGCAAGAACCGTACGCATTGCTTCGCCTACCACCATGGTGAGCTTCATGAGTTCAATCGCCTGTTTGGGCGGGAGTTGCGTCCGGTCTTCGACCGCTTCCTTGGGGGCGATAACCAGATGTCCGCCGTCGATGCGGGAGATGTGCGGCTTTTCTGGCGCGACGACCAGAAAGTGTTCGGATTTGAAAACAATAGCCATATCAAAATGTTATACCCGCGCCCACATTTGTCCAAACCTGACTTTTACGGTTTTTAAGCCACAAAATGAGCACTACGGCTCTACGAAACACAGTCACCACTGAACTCACTTTACTTAGTAAAGTGAGTCGGTGCCGTGAATGAGGGGAGAGGGGTGTTTTATTTTCTACGCTTCCGGATTTCCTTTCCGATATCACCAAGAGTGATTTTTTTCTGTACGAGCAAGACAAAGGTGTGGTAAATGAGGTCCACCGTTTCTTCGATAAGACGCTTCTTGGTCTCCTTTTTTGCCGCCTTGATGACTTCGAGCGACTCCTCCTCCACCTTAGCGGCGATTGCATTCACGCCGCCCTTGAAAAGCGACGCAGTGTAGGAGCCTTTGGGTGAATTCTTTTTCCGGTCCTCAATCACCGCAAAGAGATCGGAAAACATTTCCACTCCCTCCTTTTCCCCGAAGCATGAGTACGAACCCGTGTGGCATGTCGGGCCTGAAGGTTTCGCTTTGATGAGGAGAGCATCTCCGTCGCAATCGATCTTGATGTCGACGACGTTCAAAATATTCTTGCTGACTTCCCCCTTCATCCAAAGGCGCTTCTTGCTCCTCGAGTAGAACCACACCTTGCCCGTCTCCTCGGTCTTCGCGAGCGACTCCTGATTCATGTACCCGAGCATGAGGACCGCATTCGTATCCGCATCTTGAATAATCGCCGGTACGAGGCCGTCGTCCTTCTCCCAGTCTATTTTTGCTATTTTTTGTGTTTTTTTCATATGCGCATCGGGATCCCCTTTTTTGCTAGATACTCCTTAGCCTCGGCAATGCTGAATTCTCCATAGTGGAAAAGGCTGGCAACGAGAACTGCATCTGCCCTTCCCTCTACACACGCGGCCCGCAAGTCCTCGAGAGAGCCTGCACCCCCCGATGCTATCACAGGGATCCCTACGGCGAGAGATACGCGCCGGAGGAGCTCGATATCGTATCCCGCCTTCGTCCCGTCCTTGTCCATCGAGGTCAGAAGTATTTCGCCCGCGCCCCGCTTTTCCGCTTCCTTCGCCCACTCCACCGCATCGAGTTCGGTTTCCTCGGTACCACCTTTGAGAAATACTCCGTAGCTGTCTCCTTTTTTCTTGGCATCTATCGCGACGACGACGCATTGCTGTCCGAACGCGCGAGCTGCTTCCGATATTAATTCCGGATTTTGCACTGCCGCCGTGTTGAGGGAAACCTTGTCGGCCCCCAGCTGAAGGAGTTTTCGTATTTGGTCGATGCTCGAGATGCCGCCTCCTACGGTAAACGGAATGAAGACTTCTTTCGCGACCCTCTCCACGACGTCGTACATGGTCTCTCTATTTTCTTTCGAGGCACTGATGTCGAGGAACACGAGTTCATCAGCGCCCTCATCCGAATACTTTTTGCCTAAGCTCACAGGATCGCCCACGTCTTTCAGATTTTCGAACGAAATCCCTTTGACCACCTTCCCGTCCTTCACGTCGAGGCACGGAATTATTCTCTTTGTCAAATTTGACTTAGGTTGTGCTGCTTCGAGCGCATCTCGTAGCGTCAGTTTTTTCTCATAGAGCGCCGTGCCGATGATGGCACCCGATGCGCCGATCTTGCTCAGTTTGGCCAAAGCGGAAATATCGGAGACGCCCCCCGAAGCGATAACATTGAAGCCTAAGCTGATGAGCTCTTGCACCATTTCGTAATTCGGCTCCCCCAACATCCCGTCGCGTCCCACGTCGGTAAAAAGTATCTCCGTGACGCCCGCACGCTTTAAATTTTGTGCCGTCTCGCGAAAATCGCCCTCGAGCGTTTTTTGCCACCCTTCGGTCGCAACCTTTCCGCCTTTTGTTTCAAGCGCGATGACGATTCGCTCACTGCCGAATTCTTTGATCAATGCTTCGATGAACGAAATATCTGCAAGCGCCTTTGTCCCGACGACGATTCGGTCTGCGAACGCAAGATACTCCTTCGCGACTCCCGCACTTCGAATTCCCCCGCCAACTTCTAGGGGTACGCGTACGGCTTTCTTAATCGCGCTGATAATTTCTATGTTCTCCGGTGTACCCGTCTTCGCACCATCGAGGTCGACGACGTGGAGCATCGCGGCGCCTTGCTGTTCGAAGTCTTTTGCAACGGCGACAGGGTCATTGGAATAGACCTTTTTATCCGAAAAGTCGCCGCGTTTGAGGCGGACGCACTCGCCTCCGAGGATATCTATAGCGGGGATGACTAACATACGCGGCAGAAGTTATCGAGTATCTTCATTCCCCACTCTCCGGATTTCTCGGGGTGGAATTGCGTGCCGTAGAAATTGTCTTTTTGTACGATGGCTGTGAAGGAAGTGCCGTATAAAGTCTCTCCAACGGTGTATTGCGGATCAGAGGCAAGATAATACGCGTGGACGAAGTAGAAGAAACTCCCGTCGGGCACGCCCTCGGTGAGTTTTGAATCGCGCACGAGCTTGACCGTGTTCCATCCCATGTGCGGAACTTTGAGCTCGGTGACGAAACGACGGACCTTTCCCGAAAGAATCGAGAGGCACGGCGTCGAGTCCTCCTCGCTGAATTCCGCGAACATCTGCATACCGAGGCAGAGACCAAGCACAGGGACCTTGAGATTCGGCAGGACGCTGGCAAATCCGCTCTCACGGAGCTTTTTCATCGCACTTCCCGCCGCCCCGACGCCGGGCACGATGACTTTATCGAAGCCCGCCAATCCTTTGGGGTCGGAAACAATTTCGAATTTTTGTCCGAGCGACATGAGCGCATTTGCCACACTTTGCAGATTACTCGCTCCATAATCGACGATAGCTATTTTCATACCTTGTTTGGTGTCTTGGGTTCGATACTCTTCAGGAAACGGCCGACAGTCGTTTCCGCATCGCCCTGCGAACCAAGTTCGACGCATTTGGAGAGCGCAAGTATCGACTGTGCGGGAGAATACTTGTCTCCGATGAGATTGAGAACGAGAAACGGGCAGCAAAAAAGAGCGGCGCGGATGTATTCCCGCCAGTAGTCAGGCAACATCCCTCTTGCAGACATCTCTTGAAGAAGAGGTCTCCACACTTCCTTGGCATAGATATCAAGAATACTGAGCCGCAACGGCGAGAGCTCTTCCGTTTTCCAGTTGTGATCCACGGACACAGCCCCGTCTTTGATGGAGACGTTGAGTTTCAACTTCCCTTCAAGCTCCTTCGGTTCGTAGAGCCACTTCGGGTGGAGAAGAGTGTTGTGTGCGGTCGCCTTCACGAAGCTGAGGAGCGCCGGCTGCCTGCCCGCGAAGGCGGGGTCGAAGAATTTGAACTCATTGCCGATAAGAAACCGGTTCCCGTTGTGATCGTCGCCGTGTCCGACGACCGAAGGGGTTCGCTCTTCTTTTGCGGGATTGAGGAGATCCTTCGACTTTGCGATAATACTTTCCAGGGTCTCTTCATACTTAATGCCGTTTATCGTCCAGGGCATCTTCGCAATATCGTTGAAGGGGACCGTCTCTCCACTGGGCATTCGGACCTCTTTGCCGATATAGTTTTCCTGTAGTCTCGGCTGCTTTTCAGGTGTACCGACTGCCAAGCGAACGTAGAAGAGCTGGTTGAGAGAAGCATTCTCGATGCCGGCGCGCTCGGTGAGTTCGAGAGACTTAAGGTAGCCTTCCCTGATTTTTTGGCAGAGCCCGACTTCCGCACCAAAAAGACCCGCCATGCGCTCTCCTTGATATCCGTTGCCCGCAAGGTAGTGGTCTTCCAGCTCCCCGTAGGCAACGTATGCGGTGGGTGCCTTGATATAGTCGTACACGACGAATTGCATTCCCGGTTCTCTACTGGTAAACACAGGGGGGATCATCGGCCACCCGTTCTCTACGAGAAGTTCAGCATTGTAGTATTCTGAATTCTTGAGTGTATCCATGTCTCCTTTCTCCGCGTGGAATTTGAAGAAGTACTGTTTGCCCGGTGCGGTGATGCGCCCATTGACCGAGTTCAAAGAGAGGACGGAATTCTCATTGATCGTGAGCGATTGCGTCCCAAGCTCCGGAGCGAGCTCGTCGATGAGCCCGAGCGCGAGTTGTTCGGCGCGCGCGCGGTCCGTTTTCGCGATCCGCACAATATCGAGTGCTCTGTTCTTTTGCGCGTCTGGTTGTGACATAGTTGATGAAAATTCGACCATAGTTATTTTTCTCCCCGCGTTTTCTCGAAGCGTATCTGCACCGAGCGCTTGTGCGCATCGAGTCCTTCGACGTCGGACAAGACTTCGACAATGGGCTTCAGCTTCTTCAGGCCTGCTTTCGTCAGATACTGATAGCCGCTCGCTTTCATGAACATGCGCACCCCCACAGGCGAGGCGAATTTCGGGGCAACACCGGTCGGCAGGCAGTGGTTGGTGCCGCTCGCATAATCACCCACCGCGACAGGCGCATAATCACCGAGAAATATAGTACCGGCGTTTTTTATCTTTTTCAAAAGCGCTCGCGGATTTTTCGTTTGCACCTCCAAGTGTTCGGCGCTGTAATCGTTGGCAAAGTCAATCATATCCTTTAGTGACTTGACGACTATGATCGCGCTGAAGCGCGTGAGCGCATCCTGAATATATGTTTGTCTTTTCAATGTCGGTGCCTGCCGTTTCACTTCAACGAGCGTTTGCTTAGCAATCGCCATCGAATCGGTGACAACGACTCCCGCAGAATCACTGCCGTGCTCGCATCGCGCGAGGATGTCCGCGGCGAGATACCTAGGCGTCGACGTCTTGTCCGCCATGATGAGCGCCTCCGATGGGCCGGAGAGCATGTCGATGCCGACTTTGCCAAAGACCTGCAATTTTGCCGCCTGCACATACGGATTCCCCGGCCCCGCGATGAAATTGACCGGTCGTATGGTTTTCGTCCCGTACGCGAGCGCTGCAATGGCTTGTACACCGCCCACCCGATATACCTCGGTCGCACCCGCTTCGAGTGCAGAGACGATGATCTCGTAGTTATTTGCCGTGGGAGGGAAACAGACGACTATCCGCGGGACCCCCGCGGCTTTTGCCGCGACGGAAAGTATCTGCGCCACGACAGGGAGTGGCGCCTTGCCCGCCGGCACGTAGAGGCCGACGCTCTCTATCGGCGTGAGGCGCGAGCCGGTGACGACACCGCGCGTCGTCTCTATTTTCCAATCGGCGACGAGCTTGGCACGTTCGGTCTTCGCATACATGCTCGATATTTTTATCTGCTCACGCATCGTCCGCAGGACTTTTGGGTCGGTCAGCTTGTATGCCTTTTTGATATCCGCCGTACTGACACGGATCATGCCTGCAGTGAATCGCGGGTTATCGAACTTTCGCGTGTACTTGACGATCGCGGAATCCCCGCGCGACCGCACCTCCTTGATGATCCCGCCGACGTAGGGCTTGATCGATTCCATATCGGCTTGTGAGCGCGACATGATGCGCTTTTTGTCTTGCGTTGAAGCCGTGCTCCATCGATAAATCTTGATCATACATTTGTCAGATTTAATTGTCGTAAAAGTTGTTCCTTTCCGCGCGAAGTGTTTTCGTTTCGGACGAGGACCGCCTGCGACTCCATCACGGTGAAAAGCGGCACAAGGTCGTGCGCCTCGAGCGTCGCACCCGTCTGAACGATATCGCATATCGCATCGGCGAGGTCCAATTCCGGAGTAATCTCGGCCGAACCGGAGATCGGAACGACCTCGGCTTTGACGCCTTCTTTCTTCAGAAAGTCGGAGAGGAGTTTCGGATATGTCGTGGCAATCCTCTTGCTTTCAAGATCGGCCGGCTCTTTTATACGCGAACCTTCCGGCACCGCGATCATGAGCTTGCACTGTCCGAAACCGAGCTTGGACACGATGGGCAATTCGATACCCTTCTCCGCAAGAACGTTCTCCCCCACGATGCCGAAATCCGCCACGCCGCGGCTTACGTATTCCGGTATGTCGTCGTCGCGAAGATAGATAAGATCAACATCGGCGTTTTCGGATGAGGATATCAGTGATCTTCCATTCTGTGGGAAGGACAAGCCGCGCGACACCAAATATTCCATGCTGGCCTCAAAGAGCCGGCCTTTTTTTTGTATCGCGATGCGCTGTCGCTCCGGTGTATAGGTGAGGTGCATCATACGCGCTTCTTCAGGCGTTTAAGTATCAGACGGTATCCGCCGCTCCCGCGACGAAGCCACTGTGCAACGCGCGCGATCGTCGTGGAGCTCAAGCCTGTTTGCGCCTCGATCTTCGAATACGGAACCTTATTCGCAAGTAACCGAGCGGTCTCAAGGCGCTTTCCGAATTCTTCGATCTCTCCTTCGGTCAGAAGATCGCGCAAGAAGCGCCTCGCCTCATCGGCGGTCTTGAGCGAGAGAATAGCCTGTATAAAAGCTTTGTTTTCGGGGCTTTTCCAGTCCATGCAACCACTTTATCAAAGTGGAGTGCTTTTGTCAACTACAGTGCTCTTACAGCGTCGCGTTCCACTTCTCTATCCTGTCGAACGCTTCGCTCAAATCCTCTTTCGAGGCGCCATAGGAAATGCGGATATGCCCCTCCCCCGTCGGCCCGAATCCGATGCCCGGTACGCATATCACTTTCGCTTCGTTCAGCATTTTTATCGCAAAATCCATCGAGCCAAGGTCTGTCTTTTCGTATTTCGCAAGAATGTAGTACGCGCCCTCCGGTTTCGTGTAAGAAAAAAGATCGGAGAGCCGGTCGAGGCGGGAGCAGGTGAGGTCGCGCTTTGCTGCAAGATCTGCGTGCATGCCATCCGGGTCTTGCTCTGTCTTTTTCGTAAGCGCGACGATCGCTGCATGCTGCGAGATAGTGGGCGCGCACAGAATGAACGCGTCATGTACCTTGAGTGCTTGCTCGAGTACGTATTCCGGCGCGTAGAGATATCCCAGGCGCCACCCTGTCATCGAGAATTCTTTCGAAAAGCTGTAGCAAACGAGGAGCCTGTCGCGTATCGATTCATAGGTGAGGAGCGAGGGAAGCGTCGTGTGGTCATAGACCAAGAACTCATAGGTCAAATCGGCGATGACAAAAAAACCGTTTTTCGCGGAAAGTTCGGCAATTGCATCCAATTCCTCTTTGCGCATAATCATTCCTGTCGGGTTGGATGGATTCGAGAATATGAGCGCTTTGGTCTTCGGCGTAACGGCTCCTCGGAGCGCCGCCAAATCTACCTTCCACCCGTTATCAGGCTGGAGCGGGACGTACACAGGAATGCCGCCGGCAAGAGCTATCTGCTCGATATACGGCGGATAGCCCGGATCGAAAAGAATGACTTCATCGCCTGGCTCCACGAGCGCCGTAATCGATATAGAGAGCGCCTCTATAGCACCTGCTGTTATGCAGACCTGGCTTTCGGGGTCCACCGGAAAATCTCCCTTTTCGGAGAGCTGTGCCGCTACGAGCTTTCGCAATTCAGGAAGACCCGGTGACAAAGAATATTTTCCGATACTCTCGCTTGTTTTCAAAAGCTCGCTGATGCCTTCACGGATATACGTAGGCGTCTTCGCGTCCGGAATTCCTTGCGCGAGCGATATCGCGCCCTGCACGCCCTGCCCGAGCGTCATCATGCGGCGTATGGCAGAAACGCCGACACTTTTTACACGTGAAGATAGTTTATCTTCCATCGTCATGCCGACACAATATCACTTGAACCGAAAATCTCCAGTTTTACGCGAGATTTAGCGGCGTTCGAGTATCTTTAATATCTTATCCAACTTCTCATCCTCGATGCGCGCGAGGCGCGCTTGGAGATCTTCTATCTCGACCTTAGCCTCGACGTTGGTCCGGTAATCATCGTCGGCATGGTGCCTGTCGCGCTCACTCTGCCGGTTTTGCGACATCATAATGAGCGTTGAGAGGAGTATCGCCTCAAGCGAGACGACCATCGTGAGAAGTCCGTACGGGAACGGCTCGATGGGCAAAAGTATCCAGACGCCAAACCAGACCGCGTGGATGTAGACAAACGTCCACGAAACGACAAAGCCTGCGCCCCTGTCGGCGACGTGACCCCCTGCGCTCGTCGCCTCAAGGTACGCGTCGTGCCATGTCTTCCCTGCCATAGGGGCAGTATACCCTCAATAATCGTATCCGAAATATGGACACGGCGTGTCCATATTTCTAA
>ORMF012667048.1_pt1 | contig 38831 bp, 29 predicted proteins | sample 1779871 | NCBI WGS metagenome assembly ORMF01 (sample SAMEA104232316, study PRJEB22302) | groundwater metagenome | biome: forest; feature: aquifer; material: groundwater | place: USA | collected 2011-08-07 | depth 5.4 m
CTCAACTTCTCCAAGTTTTTTTCATCGCGGTGAAAACTCGCGGGATATTGGAAGAGCAGCGGGCCGAGTTTTCCGGCATCGCTGAGCGGCGCGATGCCTTGGCAGAAAAGATCGACATCGGCGGCATCGAAACTTTCCCAGGACTCACTCGAACCGCCGGCTTCCATGCCGAGCTTCTTCGGGTGCGTGAACTTTTGCCATGCCTTGACCGCGAACTCAAAATCCTCCGGTGTCTTTTTCACCCAGCCATTCGCCATCGCCGCCGTCGCCGGACGGTAAAACGTCGAATTGATCTCCACCGCGTTGAAATAGGTCGCAAAAAATTCCAGCTCGTCCAACCGTCTCCCTCGGCTTTTCGGATAGAACACACCCGACCAACCCTCGGGTGGCGCCCCCGGATAGGAGTAACCGCAGGTGCCAATCCTAAAGGGGCTCAAGTTCTCGCTCGGCATGGTCATTGCCAATTTACAGCACCGCTGACACCGTGAAGCAAGCTACGAGCGAAATTCCACGCTAGCGATCGATTGGGCCAGATTGGGACTCTGCTCTATCGAAAGTCGGCCCATCCCCATCCGCCCCCAGCCGGTATTCTGCAATCTGGCCGTCGGTTGTTTTCTTGGAAGGTTGCGCTTAATATAGCGCTAAATTGTGGCTCAACAAGCTCATCGTTAAGTCCTTCATTGCGGAGAAGATTTGGGAAAAGCATCGAGTCAGACGGCACGAAGTAGAAGAAGTGCTGGCGCACCGCCAGGCGATCCGCCTAAGGCACAAGAGAAACCCCCTCAGAGTTGTACTCATTGGTGCAACCCAGGCGCGCCGACTCCTTAAAATCATTTTAGAGTTCCACGGCAGAGGACGCTATTTCTTGGTGACCGCCATGGACCTAAGTGCCGGGGAGAGAAAACAGTATGGGAAAAAAATTACGGGCCATTCCTAAATTCGCATCCTGGGAACAGGAAGATGAGTTTTGGTCCACCCATGACGTGGGCGACCTCGACCTTGAGGAGGACTCGACTCCTTTGGTGATTGAACGTGGCGCGTTACGTTACGTGAAAAAGATAGAAGTGGCCAATCCCATTTCGGTACGCGCATGGAAACGAAAGACGGCATAAAAATCAGTTCAAAGGGTCTGCTTCTCCCGACAAAATATTTCCGCCATATGGCGAAGCGGTTGGAAGTCGTCGTTTCCGCCGGAGAAATTGTCATTCGCTCGTCGGCAAAAGTCGCCGCCCCGGATAAATTTCAGCGGAAGCGGCAAAAGGACCCAAGAACAAAAACGCCTACGGGTTTATAATTCCCCATTGTAACTTTTTCTCCTTCCAAACTTTTGTAGGATGGGTCGAGGCACTCCGTGCCGATACCCATGCAGTTCGCCGATGCGCTCTTTCACAAAATCGATGGGTTTCGTCGGAACTCGACCCATCCTTCGCGACTTGCCAGGTAAACCTGTGATGCGTAACTTTAGCCGTCTCATTATACTGCTCGTCGTAATTTTGACGCTCGCGGAATCCCAATGCCACTCCGCTACGGAAAACTGGCAAAATGAACGTAGCACCTTGAAACTTGTCCGGGAAATTAATGTTGGATCTGGACCGATATCCGCTTACCACATTGACCTACAATCATCTCTCATCTTCGCGGGAACACTAGACGGCCGCATACGAATAGTTAGCCCCGCGGGAGCCGTACTAAACGAACATCAGGTCACTTCGGGCTCAATCGAGCAGTTGTTATACTCGCACAATGAGCAAACGCTTGTGATCTTAGGTTTGCCCCCACCGATTCAACTTTGGCATATCACAAAGCAAGAAAAGATCGGGACTTTGGTCGGGCCGTTTGGCCACTATGAAACAATGGCGCTCTCACCTGACGGCCGGGTAGTAGCCGCTTTGGCAGCTCGAGCAGGAGGCGGCCAAATTTTGATTTGGGACGTAGCCGGACAAAAGCTGCAAAGAACCATCGACGACGTGAAACTGGCTGGCCGTTTGGTGTTTACGCCGGACGGAAAAAAAATTGTCGGTGCTGGCAATGGCATGATCGTCTATGACGTCGCCACTGGAGCGTTATTGGCGAACAAAGTCGTCACTGCCAAAGGAATTGGATTGCATGCGTTATCGAATGACGGGCGATGGCTTGCCGTGAAAACAGTAGTGAAGGTAACAGAGAATGGGGAAAGCGAAGTGTGGATCTACGAAATAGCATCGTGGCGTCGAGTCGCGGTACTCAAGAACGTTGCATCAAGTATTAATAGTCTTTCTTTCTCACCTAACAATTCATGGCTGGCGGCTGGGTCTGGATACATAGGAGGCTATGGCGGTCATTATGGGCGCCTTTATCTCTGGAGAACCTCTAATTGGGTTAGGCAGTTTGATGACGTAACTCATTTCGAGGCCATACTTTCGGTTCGATTTAGCTCTGATAGCAAAACGCTGATCTCTGCTGACAGTAACGGGCTTGTAAAATACTGGCAAATAAAATGAAAAACGACGGAACCAATTTCACATCTCCGAGGTAAGGCCGTCTGTTGGAGTCCAAGCCATCGGTCGCTACAGTGAGGCAAGAACGCGCCGGTGATTTACAGAGTTGATGTTGATTTGATTCATTTTGAATTCAAGGGAGACGAGCCATGCTAATGAATCAAATTGCTAGGAAAACCTGGATGCGGAAACGTTGTTGGCGCTGCCTTTGAGTCTCTACGCCTGGAGTCTGCCGACCGTTCAGCCCGTCCGCGGCGGCGTGGGCGTGGGCAACACGGATCCAGCGTATCCGCTAGACCTCAACCGGAAGTCAATTCGCTAGAGCGCAATGCCTGATTTGCAACCCCCGATAAATTCATTTACGATAATTTTCGTTTTTGCTCGGTTTCAATTCCATCAAAGTCTTTAGGAGGATCGACTTAATGGCGACGATGATCACCAGCGATTGCATTAACTGCGGCGCCTGCGAGCCGGAGTGCCCGAACAACGCAATTAAACAGGGAGACCCGGTTTATGTCATCGATCCGCTCCTCTGCACCGAATGCGTCGGCTTTCACGACTATGAAGCGTGCGCCGCGGTATGCCCGGTGGACTGCTGCGTCACCGACCCCAACAATATCGAAAGCGAGCAAGTGCTGATCGAGCGCTCCCGCGCCCTGCATCCGGAAACGCAATTCGGAGAGAGCTTCGAGTCCCGTTTTCGCAAGGGGCAGGGTAAACCGGCGGCGCCGCAAAAAGAAGCCGTCGTTCAAGCCGCCTCCGGCACTGCCGTGGCGAGCGAAGCCGTAGTCGCTCCCCAAGCGATGACGGGAACGGCGACCGTATATGCCGAACCCGACGTCAACTACATACAACTCCCGGAGATCGATTCATGGGAGATTCCCATGAAGTGCTTCAAGTGCAACGAGACCCATGTCGAGTCTGTGCGCAATTTCATGATCGGCAACGTGATTTTTTGTCCGCACTGTCACAAATCGACGGTGGTTCGGGACAATCTGAACTACCATATCCGAACCCTGCTCAAGGATTCCTATGAGGGCTGGGAGAAAGAGCAGACCGAATTCGCCGACCGGCGAGAAAAAGAACTCGCTCAGTTCCAAGAGAAGCGTGCCAAGGAAGCCCAGGCTTTCCAGGCGCATCAAGATCGCGAGCTTGAAAAGATCCGCGCGCAGCTCGACGCCATCGGCGATAGTTACGATGCGGCCGGCAAGCCATTCAAAAAGGGATCTCGCTTCGGCTGGGGATAAGCCGGCGATCCATGTTCAACTCCTGGCTTCACATTGTCTCCCTGATCGTCTACCTCGGCGCCATTGTCGGACTATGGGCGATACTTCTACCGTCCGTCTCTGCCATCGAAAAACATGAGGACAGAGTGGGCTTTCTCGCTCGCGGACTCAAGTTTTATAACCCGCTTCAAGTGGGCGCGCTCGGCATCCTGATCTTCACCGGCGCTTTCCAGTTGACGGAACTTAAGGCGGCGTATCGGGAGCTGTTCGTAAAACAGATGGGCTATCAGCTCGCCGTCAAGCTAACCTTCGCCTTCCTGCTCGTGATCTTCAGCGTGTACCAGTCCATGGGCATCGGTCATCGATTCGTCAGACGGCACGAAGGCGGCGATGCGGTCTCTCCCCAAGAGCTGGATTCCCTCATTCGCCGCCTCAAAGGCGCTCACTGGTGCATCTTGATTCTCGCCCTGATCACGCTCTGGCTCGGACTCGGGCTACGATTTTGAATATTCTTAAACTTCGTGCTCGTCGTAATTACAGTTGAAAGTTTTCGCAGCTTGCGCAAATTTTCTAGTGGCTATGCTGATCGTATCGGCCCAAAAGAAATCTCACCGCGGAGGCGCGGAGGACGCGGAGTAAAGAGTTCTTGATTATGAAACACTCCGAACTCTGCGAACTCTGCGCCTCTGTGGTGAATAAGGTTTGCTGCTTTGGTCGCGGCTTAGCCGCGCTGTGACCTCCGTGGTAAGATTTGTTTTTTCTTCTTTGGTTGCGGCTCTACCGCGTTGGGTCCTTCGTGGTGAATACTTCCTCCGCCGTGAAACCGGAATACCAACAAAAAAAAGGGCGGAGCCATCGGCTCCGCCCTTTTCTCCCTACCCCCCGAAATCTTTGAGAGTTTAGCGCTGAGAGAATCTTTCGCCGGCCGATTGCTGCGGCGGCTGCGCGGCTTGCGGTTCCGCCGCAGGCGTCGCGGAAGACGCAGCGGCGGCGGAGGTTATTCCGTCACGATAGACGAGGATCTCGACGCGACGGTTCTTGGCTCGTCCCTGGGTGGAGCTATTTTCCGCCATCGGAGCGTTTTCCCCATAGGAAACGGTGACCACGCGCAACGGATCCATTTTCTTTTGCGTGATCAAATACCGGCTCACCGCATCCGCTCTCTTCTTGCCGAGCTCGTAGTTGTAATCTTCCGAGCCGGCGCTGTCGGTGTGGCCGGCGATCAGAAACATCGCCCCGTCCATGCCTGCGGCATCGCCCTTGAGATCGCTGACGAATCCATCGATCTCTTTTTTCGCCTGGGGCGGCAGGTTAGACGAGTTGAATGAGAAGTTGGCGCCTTCCTTCATGTCAATCACAAAACGCCGCTCCAACCGGAGGTTTGCCAACGCACTCAGTGCTCTTTCCGTTTTCGCGTCAACCTGGCCAATCCGTCCATCCATCTGACCCAGCTTGCCTTCCGCACCGGTCATGCGTCCACCAAGACTGCCGATTTGGCCTTCGGCCTGATTCAAGCGCTGCTCGCTTTGAGACACCCGCCCCGCTACCGGGTCGAGTTTTTCCTGCACCCAGTCACGAGTCGCTAGGCACCCCTGCATTACGAAAAGAGATGCCGCCATTAAGGCCGGAAACGCTAACTGTCTGACGATTGCTTTCATTGGATCCCCCTTTTACCTCTACAAACAATCTTTTAAACAGGGTAGTTGTCTATTCAACTGTAGTGCCAAGGCGTTTTCATAATTCGATTCGTGACAAATCAAATGCTTACCGCGTAATCAGGTCAATAGGGACGACCGTTGTGCATGGAAACCCCTACAGCAGAGAAGGATATCTCTCCGGTGGAAGTTGCCTTCTTGCGTGTATAAAGGGGCCTAATTACCATTTGCAGGAATGCAGGCGACCACCGCTCGCCGCCTAGCGGCGGTACTCGATGGGCAGCGCCTGACTCATCCCGCTTTTGGAGGATAACCGGCAAGTCATCCTTCTAGTCAAACGGCGCGCTAAAATCCCTGAAAAGCTCTTGCATTGCCAGGTCTTTTCACTGAACAATAGGGCGGGGCGTACCCCAATTACCCCTATGGCAGCAGGAAACTACACCGATATCCTTAAGAACCGCGGGTTCTTCTGCTTCTTCTGGACCCAGTTTCTCGGCGCGTTCAACGATAATTTTTACAAGATCATCATTACTCTGATTGCCCTCGACGTGCCCACCGCAGCCGGTGGCGGCAATCAGTATATTCCGCTGATCGGCGGACTTTTCATTCTCCCCTTCTTGCTGTTTTCCGGTTACGCGGGATACCTCGCCGACGTTTATAGCAAGCGCAGCGTTTTAGTGGCCGTCAAGGTTTTCGAAATTTTCGCCATGACTCTCGGCTTTCTGGCGTTTTTCACCGATCGCATGGAGCCCATGTTAGCGATCGTATTTCTAATGGGTCTCCACTCCACATTCTTCAGCCCGGCGAAATACGGAATCCTGCCAGAGATGCTTTCCGAAAAAGACCTCTCTCGCGGCAACGGGCTGCTTGAAATGAGCACCTTCCTCGCCATTATTCTCGGCACCTCGTTGGGTGGGGTCATATATGAAGCCTGGAAAGAACGGCTCGGTTGGATCGGCATCGTGCTGATCGCCGTCGCGGCATTGGGAACTCTAACGAGCTTGGGTATTACCAAGGTGCCGCCCTCCGGCTCGGCGAAAAAATTCAACCCCAACCCGGTCGCGGAAATCTGGGACGGCACGCGCAAGCTCTACGAGGTTCGGCCGCTTTGGCTCACCGTGATGGGCATTTCTTATTTCTGGTTTTTGGGCGCGTTTCTCCAGATGGTACTGCCGCTGCTGGGGAAAGAAGTTTTGCGATTGGGGGAGACCCGCATCAGTCTGCTCTGGACCTTCGCCGCCCTCGGCATCGGCGCCGGCAGCCTGGCCGCCGGCCGCCTATCGGGCGACCGGATCGAACCGGGACTGGTGCCCCTGGGATCTATGGGGATGGGCACCCTCGCCATGGTCCTTTTCCTGGCGCAGGATTCGTTTGTATTTGCCGCCGCATCCTTGGTGTTTCTAGGTATGTTCGGCGGCCTCTTCGCCGTTCCGCTAAACGCGCTGCTGCAACAACGCAGCGGGCGCCAGGATAAAGGCCGCCTGATCGCGACCAACAACGTTTTCAACACCCTGGGAGTCTTGCTCGCCTCGGCGGCGCTCTGGACGATGGAAAGCCCCCTCAGCATGGACCCGGGCCGGATGATCCTGGTCGTCGGCTTTCTCACCATTGCGGCAACAGGGTACGTCATTTATCTCTTGCCTGACTTTTTTATCCGCTTCATCCTCTGGCTACTGACCCATACACTTTATCGCATCCGCATCGTCGGCCAAGAACATATTCCCGCGCGTGGACCGGCGCTGCTGGTCTCCAATCATGTCTCCTTCGTCGACGCGCTGCTGATCGGCGCCTCGACGGAGCGCTTCGTTCGCTTCATGCTGCACCGCGAATATTACGATATCCGCTGGCTCAATTGGTTTTTCCGCCTGATGAAAGTCATTCCGGTCTCGGCGACGAACCGGCGCGACATCGTCCAAGCTCTCAGGCAGGCCCGCCAAGAGTTAGACGCGGGGCAGGTCGTGTGCATCTTCGCCGAAGGCGCCATCAGCCGGATCGGCCACATTCTTCCCTTCAAGCGGGGATTTGAGAAGATCGTCGACGGCACCGACGTGCCGATCATTCCGGCGCACCTCGATCAACTATGGGGTAGCATCTTCAGCTACCGCGGCGGCCGTTTCTTTTGGAAGCGGCCCAATCTCGTACCTTATCCGGTTACGGTCTCATTCGGCGCCCCGCTACCCTCCAGCGCCACCGTTCAGGAAGTACGCCAGACCGTCCTGGAGCTCGAAAGCGACGCGGTGCGCCTGCGCAGCGGCGCAAGCGATCTCCTTCATTCCCGTTTCATCCGGGTCGCCAAGCAGCGCTGGTCTTCGTTCTGCATGGCCGACACCACCGGTACCGAACTCACATGGGGAAAAACCTTGATCGGCAGCCGCCTCCTTGCAAACTGGGTGCGACAGCATTGCGCGGAGGATGCCATGGTCGGTGTGCTGCTGCCCGCCTCCGTCGGCGGAGCGCTCGCCAACATTGCCGTCTCTCTGGCGGGGAAAGTCCCGGTGAATTTGAATTTTACCGCCGGCCAGGAAAACCTCACGGCCGCCCTGCGCCAATGCGGCATCAAAACGATCCTGACCTCACGCGTGTTCCTGTCCAAGGCTAACCTCGACAAGCTGGAGGGAATGGTTTTTCTTGAAGAGCTGCGCAAACAATTCACGCCGCTGCAAAAAATCGAAACCCTCTTAAGTTCGTTGCTTCTGCCCGCCGCCTGGCTGGAGCGCCGGTACCACGGCAAGCGAAAGGCGGACGATCTGGCGACGGTGATCTTTTCCAGCGGCAGCACCGGAACGCCCAAAGGCGTGATGCTCTCCCATTTCAATATTCTTTCCAACACTGACGCGGTCTGCCAGGTGATTCACTTCAACACGAGCGACCGCATGATGGGAGTGCTGCCGTTCTTTCACTCCTTCGGCTTCACCGGCACCCTCTGGCTCCCGCTCGTAACCGGGTTCGGCGTCGTCTATCATCCCAACCCGACGGACGCCAAGACCATCGGCGAAACCGTGCAAAAGCACAAAGCGACGCTGCTCATCAGCGCGCCGACGTTTTTTGCCGGGTACCTGCGTCGTTGCAGCGCCGAGGAGTTCGCCACGCTGCGCTTCGCGCTCGCCGGCGCGGAGAAACTGCGCGAGCAGATCGCCAAAGAGTTCAAGGACAAATTCGGCCTGGAGCTTTTGGAGGGCTACGGCTGCACCGAGTTAGCGCCGGTGGTATCCGCGAACCTTCCGGACGTCAGCCACGGCGCTGAAAAACAGATCGGCAACAAACCGGGAACCGTTGGCCACCCGATTCCGGGCGTCGAGGTCAAAGTTGTCGATCCCGATACCGAGCGGAGCTTGCCGCCTGGCCAAGAAGGGTTGCTGCTGGTGAAAGGGCCAAACGTCATGCTCGGCTACCTCGGCCAACCGGAGCTCACCGCCCAGGCCATGCGCGACGGCTGGTACGTAACGGGAGACATCGCCACCGTGGACGAAGACGGTTTTATCAAGATCACCGACCGCCTCTCACGCTTCAGCAAAATTGGCGGTGAAATGGTGCCCCATGGAAAAGTCGAAGAGGCGATCAACGAAATCCTCGGCAGCGCCGCCTCGGTGGTCGTCGCGGTTCCCGACGCGCAAAAAGGCGAACGGCTGGTCGCGTTCTACAATCAAAATAACGTCGCCGCCGATGATCTCTGGGACAAGATGAACCGCTCCGCGCTGCCGAAACTGTGGATTCCCAAGCGGGACAATCTCTACCCGGTCGAATCGATTCCCCTGCTCGGGTCGGGTAAAGTGGATCTGAGAAAGGCAAAGGCGATGGCGATCGAGCGGTCGGAAGGAACAAAATCGCCGTGAAGTGGCTCGCCATCGTCAACCCTTCCTGTGGCGGCGGAAGATCTTACTCGCATATCAGCCGGATTCTTCGGCGTCTAGAAAAATTAAATCCCGAGACCGTGACGACAAATTACCCCGGCCACGCCGAGCAACTGGCGGGAGCGGCTTCCGACTACGACGGGCTGGCAGTGGTCGGAGGAGACGGCACGGTGCTGGAGGTTCTCAACGGGATGGACTGCGAAAGGCAACGACTCGCAATCATCCCGGCAGGCACTGGGAACTCCCTGGCCCGAGACCTGGGTTTGGATAGCGTCGCAGCCGCGATCGACGCCATCGCTGAGGAATGGCTGGTCCAGGTTGATTTGATGTCCGTGGGATTCCAAAACGGGGACGGGTCGATGCGCCAACGCCTCTCGGCCAGCACCCTGGGTCTGGGTTACCCTGCCACGGTAGCCAAGACGGCGAACCAACGACTGAAGGGCCTCGGCAAGTTTTGCTTTCCTGCGGCGGCCGCCGTTGAGACGCTATTCCAAAAACGGTTTCGAGTTCGGTTGGCGTACAACGGCGGCGCGCCGGAGTCCAAGTCGCTCACTGGGTTGATACTCAACAATACGCGCCACGTGGGAAATTTCCTCGCCTTCCCGCAGGCCTCTCTGCGAGACGACTGCTTCGATGTGATGGAACTGGACTCCGATTTTTTGCGGCAAAATCTCCATAATCTCTCCGTGCTCTCAAAGAGATATTTTTATCTCCCGAATCTCCCCAAGAGCGCGAGGTCCCTGCTCCTGCGTTTGGAAACTCCGCAGGACCTCGTGATCGACGGAGAGATCCATCCCGCCGTCAGCCACGCCGAGATCCAAATCTCCCCGACGAAACTAACCTGTTATCGGAATGGCACGGGTGCTCAATGATGCTGGGCATCCTTGGCTTTATGTGGGCCTGTTTTTTCGCCGGGGCACTGGCCATTCACAGGGCTAACCGGAACGCGGACCCGCCCGCGAAACGTGAGAGATGGATCAAATACGCGGTGTATTTCTTGACCGTCCACGTCGTTGTCGGAAGCGCCCTGGCCGGCCCCGTCTATTTCCAGGCTTTGGCTGCGCTGATCGCGACTCTAGGCGCTTATGAACTTCTCAAGGTCATTTTTCAGAACCAAGGAGAGGGAAAAAGATTCCGGCCGGTCACGCTGTTTTCTCTCGGGCTGTATCTGACGCTGGCCTACTGTCTGCTGCTCTTTTCCAGCCGAGCCAACCCGGGGACGATCGTCTTCGTCTATCTCGTGATCGTGGCGTTGGACGGTTTCAGCCAGGTGATCGGCGAGCTGATCGGCTCTCGCCCTTTCGCGCCGAGGTTGAGCCCGAAAAAAACCGTCGAAGGCGCCGCCGGCGGCTTTGCGGCGGCGATCGTTACGGCCGTCGCCTTGCGATCTCTCGCTGAATTCTCCCTATCCCAGGCGCTCGTCGCGGGATGCTTGTTGAGCGCCGCCGGATTTATCGGCGACCTCTCCGCGTCCTATTTTAAACGGCTCCACGGCGTAAAGGATTTCGGGCGGATATTGCCGGGACATGGCGGAGTGTTGGACCGCTTCGACAGTCTCCTGGCCGCGGCGCCCGCTTTCCTGCTGTGGGTCCATTGAGAGGAAGGAGAACCAAGCAGTGGCCAAAACTCTATTGCTGACCGGCGGGACCGGTTTCATTGGAAGCCATCTTGCAGCTCGGTTGTTGGAACAGGGCCATTTTATCTATTTTCTCGCCAGGGCTGATCGGCGTCTTAGCGCCGAGGAGCGCATCCTGCGCGCCCTGGCACCGCTTTTGACGCCCGCGAAAGATCGCTACCGGGTGCTCGACGGCGACCTGACTTTGCCGCTGGAGATCGACGCGGGAGAGATCGACGAGGTGTGGCATTGCGCCGCTTCTCTCTCGTTCAAAGAGACGGAGCGAGTCAAAACTTTCGCCGCCAATGTCACCGGGACAAGAAATCTTTTGCGCTGGATCGAGCGCAGGAACATTCAACGGCTTCATCACATCAGCACCGCCTATGTGGTCGGCAACCAGGGGGGCGCCGCCGGGGAAAACGAACTGGAACGGGGCCAGGGATTTCACAATCCTTACGAGGAGAGCAAGCTGGAAGCGGAGCGGTGGGTCCGGCGCTGGTCGGAGAAATCCGGCGGGCGCGCAACGATCTACCGCCCCTCGATCATCGTCGGAGATTCCCGGACCGGATTCGCCCCGAAATTCGGCGGCTTTCACACCTGCGCGAAATATTTCTTTGCCATGCGGCAAATTCTCGAAGCCGACCTGCGGAAAAACCCGGGTCGCTACGACGATTCGGGAATCAAAGGTCGAGGCGCCCTGCTGCATTTACCGGTATGTTTTCCCGGCAGGCCCGATACGCTCGTGAACATTCTGCCCATCGACTTAGCCGTCGAAACGTTGCTCCAATGCGCGAAGAGCGACGGCACGTTTCATATCACCAACGCAAAGCCCGTCCGGCTCGACCGGCTGGTGGAGATGACCATGAGATCTATGGGCATCAGCGGGGTCGCCGTCGGCGCTGCAAATGACTCGGCCCACCCCCTGATCTTCCAGCTCAACGAGCAGATCAAACATGCCGTGAAATATTTTGAACCGTACGCCGCTTACGGCGCCGGCAGCCCGATATTCGACCAGACTAACACGATGCGAATCCTCGGCAGGTCGCTCCGGTTCGAGGTTACGGAACCGTTCCTGCGCTGCATTCTAAGTTCCGCCTCGGGGGCAAGGCCGCCTTCGCGCAAGAAATCCACAGACGGCGCTGGGGGACGGAAAATACCGGCCCAAAGGTTGTCGACAAGCTGACGAAGGGAAACGGAGTTGGAATCAATCCGGCGATAAAATATGAACTTGCGGTACACAACGCCTCTTTCGCAGGCCGAAGATGTAAGGAGCGTCGGCGGCAAGGCTTATCATCTGAGCCGGATGGCAAAGCTTGGTCTGCCGGTTCCTCCGGGCTTTGTCGTCACCGACGCGGCGTTTCAGAATTTTCTCGACCACAACCGTCTCAGAGAGCCGATCGCGGCCCTATGTAACGACCTCCGTCCGCACGAGACCGAGCGGCTGCAAAACGCGGCACGGGCCGTACGGGAGCTGATCGCCGCGGCGGAGATCCCGGCGCCGATCCGGGAAAGCATAACAGCCATGCGCAGCGAAATTCTTCCTGATACGGTCGTCATCGTGCGCAGCTCCGCCGTGGGCGAAGATTCCGCAGACGCATCCTTCGCCGGACAGTTGGATTCATGTCTCGATGTGACGTCGCACGACGAGATCGAGCGGGCGCTCTTGACCTGCTGGGCTTCTTACTGGTCCGAGCGGTCGCTTTTCTATCAACTCTCGCGGAACATCTCCCTCAACGGCATGGGCGTCGTGATTCAGGAGATGGTTCGCTCGCGGATCTCGGGAGTCCTTTTCACCGCGGCCCCGGCGGCGCGGGACGGCGATGACCAGCAGCTGTGGGTCGAATACTGTTTCGGACATGGAGAGGCTCTGGTATCGGGCCGGATCAATCCGGGCCGCTTCACCGTCTCTCGCGCCGGCTTCGGCTGGCATCGAGACGCCTCGCCCGAGCAGTCGCCGGACCCGGGCGGCGAGGAGCTGCTGTTCAATGACGCCCGGATGGCGCAAATCGCCCGCATGGGGCTGGAGATTGAAAGGGAATTCGGCGCTCCGCAGGACATCGAATGGACCATCGACCACGACGGGAAACTCTACTGCGTGCAGTCGCGACCCATCACCACGGCCGCGCCTACGGCAGATGCGCGACGCAAGCGCGTGGAGCAGTCGCCCTCGGACGCGTCACGCGTCGTCTGGTCCAACGCCAACGTCAGCGAGAATTTCCCGGAACCGATCACGCCGCTGCTCTACTCGATCGCCTCGGCCGGCTACTATCACTATTTCCGCAACCTCGGCCGCGCCTTCGGCATCTCGCCGCGCCGCATTCTCGCCATGGAATACCCGCTGCGCAACATCATCGGGACGCACAGTGCGCGGATGTACTACAACCTCACCAACATCTACACGGTCCTGCGCGCGGCTCCTTTCGGGGAGCTGCTTGCCGAGTGGTTCAATCAATTCGTGGGCGTCACTCAGACCACGCAGCCACCGCGCTGGGTCGCGGCCTGGAGTGAAACGCGGCGCAGCCGGACGGCGCAGTTGTTAGAGCTATGCATCATTGCGGTCAAGACGACCTGGCAATACCTGTTCCTGCGAAAACGCATTGAGATTTTTGAGCGCACAGTCTCGGAGTTCAGCGAGCGGACCAAACCGGAGGCACTGGGAGAGCGCTCTCTCGCGGAGCTGTTGGACGACCTCCGCGCCTTTCTTGAAATCCGCTGCCATCGCTGGAACAACGCCGCGCTGGCGGACACCGCCTCCATGGTCTGCTACGGCGTGCTGAAGCGGCTGCTCAACCGGGAGTTTCCCGCCGCCGACCAGGCGGCGCTGCACAACACCCTGCTGAAAGGCTTGCCCGACGTCGTCAGCAGCTTGCCGGTGGTAAAACTATGGGAGCTGTCTCGCCGGATTCGTGAAGACGCGGCATTGACGGCCCTGTTCACGAGCAAACCGAGCCAAGAGATTCTAATCGCACTCGACAAAAACGTAGAGGTCGCGCCCTTTAAGCGGGCGCTGGATGACTATCTAGAGCACTGGGGCTTTCGCTGCTCCGGCGAGCTGATGTTGACGATGCCGAGCTTCCAGGAAAGGCCGGCGGCGCTGCTCGGCATTTTGCAGTCCTATGTCGGTAGCGACGCCGAGTCTCCGTTCGATGTGATGCGCCGGCAGGATGCTGAGCGCACCGCCGAGACTCAAAAGGTTTTTAAAGCGCTGGCCGGCAAGAAACTCTCCTGGTTTGTCCCGCTGCTCACTCAGGCCCACGTCGTCGGCCTGGTTCTCAGGTGGACGCAGCGCTCTATTACATTTCGCGAGCGCGCGCGGCTGAAACAGGCGCTGCTTTACAGTCGCTGTCGCAGGATTGTTCTCGCGATGGGGGAAAAGCTCGTCGAGCGCGGATCGTTTGAGCGCCGGGGAGACGTTTTTTTCCTGACCACCCAGGAGCTGGACGCATTGGTCTCCGGAAATTCTATGTTTCCGTATCACGTGAAGGAGTTGGTGGCGCGGCGGAGAAGCGAGCACGCGGAGCTGAGCGCGATGTCACCGCCGGACACGCTCGTACTTGCCGCAGGCGAATACCTCGACAAACCGAAAGACGCGCGCCCTCATTCCGAGCCGGCCAGCCAGACCGTCGAGCCTGCAGAGATGGCGGGAGTCGGCGCCTGCGGGGGAAAAGTTACCGGGCGCGCGAGCATTTTAAAAGATATGTCCGAGTCCAGCCTGCTCGAAGCAGGAGACATTTTGGTGACGCGCCAGACCGATCCCGGCTGGGGACCGCTCTTTTTCCTGATCCGCGGTCTGGTGTTGGAGCGAGGCGGGATGCTCTCCCACGGCGCGATCATCGCGCGGGAGTTCGGCATCCCGTCCGTGGTGGGCGTAAAAGACGCGACGCGGCGAATCCCCCAGGGTGGGACCGTATCGGTCGATGGAGATCGCGGCCTTGTCCGTCTTGCCGATTGAAGAAGCGGCGCGCTATAGCCGCACTCGTTTTCCGGTGAAAATCTATTTGCCGCTCGCGCTCTTTATCTGCGCGGCGGCTCTCGCCGGCGGCCGCCCCCTGGAGCCGATCAATCTTACGCTCGCTTTTGCGCTCGCCTTGAGCCTGCTCTTTCAGTTTCGGTTGTGGGATGACCTCGGCGATCGCGAGCGCGACCGGCTGGACTTTCCCGAACGGGTCCTGGTGAGAACAACCTCCGTGAAGTTTTTCCAGACTCTCGTCTTCGTTGCTTTCTTGTACAACTTCGCGTTGATCGGCGTCTTGGCGGGATCTAGTTGGCAACTTAAAACGATTGTGTTTGCGCTGCTGAACGGCTCTTTTTTTATGTGGTATCGATGGCGCTTCGAACTCTGCCGCAACGAGATCGGCGCCAGTCATGTCGTGCTCGGCAAATACCCGATCTTCATTTATCTCCTGAGCGGCGAATCCGCCGCAACGAGCAGTGTGCGTCTCGCCCTCGCCATGCTTTTGGTCTACCTCTGCTTCTGTGTTTACGAGCTGCTACATGACGCCAAACTCAGTCGCGTGCCGGGAGCGCTCAAGCTGCTCGCCGGCGAGATGACGGCCCTGTGCGCGGTATCGGCCGTGATGGCGATCACACTGACAGAGCGCGGCAGCGCGGTCGCCATCGTGCAGGCGGCGATCACCGTAGCGGGCGGGCTTTTCCTGGCGCGGTTGTTCCTACGCAGCCGCGCGGGCCTCCGCACGGAACTTGAGAACTATGCGGTCTTCGTCGTCGGATTTTTCCAGGCGTTGACGTTTTCCCTGGGAGGTGTCCCATGAGTGTTTCTGCAGCTATGGCACCAGGTCATGCATCGCCCCTCGAATGGGTCCCCTGCTACTACTGCGGCGGCACTTCCTGGGCGGATCTCGTTACCGCCCAAGACGATCTCACCGGCAAACCTGGGAGTTTTCGCTTTGTAACCTGCAAGGCATGCGGTTTGGTTTACCAAAACCCGCGCATTGATATCGACGAGATAAAAAAATATTACGACGATGAATACATCGCGCACCGGAAGAAGACCGACTGGGGTCCTTTGACCTGGTTTTACGAGTTCGCGATGGACAAGCACGACCGGCAAAAGAACGACATTATCCGCAGGTATGTCAATCTCACAGCAGAAAGCGAGGTGCTCGATGTCGGTTGCGGGGCCGGCACCTTCCTGGCGAAGATGCGCGCGCTTTACGGCGCGAAAGTGACCGGGGTAGACTTTAAGGATCTGTCGCACCGTCCGGGTTTCGCGAACATCGAGTTTCACTGCGGCCTCTTCTACGAACAGAAGATCGCGGAGAATCGCTTCAATCTGATCACCATGTGGCATTTTCTCGAGCATGATTACGATCCGCTCCGGACGCTGAACAAGGCGCGGGCGGCGCTCAAGCCCGACGGCCGTCTGGTCATTGAAGTCCCCCGTCTGGATAGCGTGACGTTCCGCCTCTTCCACGATCGGTGGCCCGGCCTTCAAGCGCCGCAGCACACGGTACTGTATACAAAAGAGATGCTACTGAAGATGGTCCGCAAGGCCGGCCTGGAAATCGTGGACTATCTCCCGTACGGCGCGTTTCCCGCCTATTTTTATCTATTCGCGGGAGCCGCCTTTAAGCTGCTTAAGGGCAAAGGGTTGAATCTCTCGGCGGCAATTTACCCCTACTTTCTCGGGCAGCTAGTGTTGTTTCCCCTTCTACTGTTCGAAAGACGGCTCAATCTGGCGATGCAGACGGTAGTGTGCAGGAGGCCACGATGAACTCATCAGAGACCGGATCATCGGCTTCCGCTATGGATAAAAGTAGTTTGAAATCTCAGCAAACCTGCCGGGCGGCGCTGCTGGGCGCCGCGACCCTCGCGCTGGCCACCGTCGTTGCGCTCGCCATGCTGCTCGTGGCCTTTGTCACTCTGTTTCGCGCGCGGCGCTTCTATCAGGAGGTCATGACGACATGGCTGGGGCGAGCGATCCTTCGGATCTGGGGCGTGCGCGTCGAAATCCACCAGGACAAGCCTTTCCCTAAAACCCAGACCATCTACATCTCCAACCACACCTCGACATTGGACGTGTTTATTCTAATTGCCCTGGGGCTGCCCAACACTCGATTTTTCATCTTCGGCGGGACGCGGAAATGGCTGCCGCTGGCGGTGATCGGCTATCTGATCGGAATTTTTTTCACTCCGCCGCAGACAATACGCGCCGAGCGGGTAAGGTGTTTTCAGCGCGCCGACCGCATCCTGCGCCGCACCGGGGACTCGGTCTATCTCAGTCCCGAAGGCGTGCGCATCACCACCGGAGAGATCGGCCCGTTCAACAAGGGCGCCTTCCACCTGGCCACCAGCATCCAGGCGCCCATCGTGCCCTTGTACATCGCGATTCCACGCAGGATCGATCCGGGAAAGGGGCTGGCGCCGCTTCCGGGCACAGTCCATATCTATGTGAAGCCTGCTATCTCGACCCGCGGCTGGAGGCTCGAAGATCTTGAAAGAAACAAGGAGACTGTGCGTAAGCTCTACCTGGGTTTTCATAACGAGCACCGACGGGACTAACACGATGACAGCCGGAGCTGCGCGATATTTTCATCTCAGCAACACGCTCACGTATCTCTCCTTGCTGGCCGCGTTTGCGGCGATGCTGTCCGCAAAGAGACTCGATCGATTGTCCGTTGCCGGCGCACTGATCGCTTTTTGCGCTCTGGCCGACCTGCTCGACGGCAAGTTCGCCCGCCTTTTTAACAGAACGAAAGATCAGGAACAGTTCGGAGCGCAGCTCGACAGCCTCGCGGATGCCGTGGCCTTCGGGTTGGCGCCGGTGGTCTCCTTTTATCTTCTCGTTTCCTTTGAGTCCTTCACGGCGCAGATGATCTGGTCGGCGGCGGCGTTCCTCTATGTTTTGTGCGCGATCCCCCGCCTGGCTTTTTATAATATCCACCATGATGAGTGTTCAAGTTTTATCGGGCTGCCGACCACAATCGCCGGCCTCATCTGGTCGTCATTTCTTCTTGCACATCCATCCGTGGATTTATCCATTTGGCTGCTTCTTGGCTGCGGGATCGCCATGGTATCTTCTATTCCTATTCCGAGGCCACGAACCGTCGGGATGGCGGTCGTTTTGACGTGGGCTGTCATTCTCATCGTTCTGCATGGAGCCTCCATCTACGCCAATCTGAGACCGGCTTTCGGGCAGGGCTGGACATCGGCTCCCGGCTAGAGTACAGAGGCTTTAAAATAATCCGCCGGTTTTGCGCACCTAACCGAAGCTTCAAATGATCCTGAACATCGACGACCTGCGGGCCCGCGCCAGAAGGCGCCTGCCTCGGGTCGTGTTCGATTACGTCGACGGCGGCGCCGGCGACGAGGTCACCGTGCGGCGCAACCGGGTGGGATTCGAGCGCTACGCGCTCCGGCCGCGCGTGTTCACCGACGTGGCCGTCCGCGACCAGTCCACGACCGTCCTAGCCGAGCGCCTCGCGTCGCCCCTGATCCTCGCGCCGACGGGCCTCATCGGCATGATCGTGCCACGCGCGGAGATCATGGCTGCGCAAGCAGCCGAGAGAAACGGTCTGGTCTTCACGCTCAGCTCGATGGCGACCTGTTCCCTGGAGGAAGTCGCCCGGGCCGCCAGTCCGCCGCTGTGGTTCCAGATGTACATCTGGCGCGACCGGGGGCTCACCAAGCAGTTCGCCGAGCGAGCGCACGCGGCCGGGTATCGCGCGCTCTGCCTCACACTGGATGTCCAGGTGCTCGCCCGAAGAGACCGGGACGAGCGGAATGGCTTCTTCACGGTCCCTTCGCGGATCACCGCCGGGAGTGCCCTGGGCGCACTAGCGAGACCCGGCTGGCTCTGGCGGATGATCCGCGGACCGTTTCCGACTTTCGCTAACTTCGTGGGCGTCGAAGGGGCCGGGAACACCCCCCAGGCTCTCGGCCGCTTCGCGACCGAACAGCTCGATCCCTCCGTCGGCTGGCGCGACCTCGACTGGTTCCGCTCCATCTGGCGGGGGCCGCTCGTCCTGAAGGGCGTGCTCACGGCAGAGGACGCGTTGCTCGCGGTCCAGCACGGCACGGACGCGGTGGTCGTCTCGAACCACGGCGGCCGGCAGCTTGACGGCGCTGTCGGCGCGATCGAGGCGCTGCCGGAGATCGTCGATGCCGTCGCCGGGAAGGCCGACGTGATCCTTGACGGAGGCGTTAGACGCGGACGTGACGTCGTGAAGGCCGTGGCCCTCGGCGCGAAGGCCTGCATGATCGGGCGGCCCTTGGTCTACGGCCTCGCCGCGCTGGGCGCGCGGGGGGCAGACACCGCGATAAAAATCCTTCGCGACGAGATCGATAGCACGCTCGCCCTGCTCGGCCGGCCGACGCTCTCTTCCCTCGACCGCACGGCGCTGATGGTCGGGGATTGCGGCGCGCCGCGCCAACCGCCGGCGCGGCCCTAGGCTGAAAGAGGGTGCGGGCTGGGTCACCTGGGTTCAGGAGGCTCGGTGGTCGTCGCGGTTCCCGACGCGCAAAAAGGCGAACGGCTGGTCGCGTTCTACAATCAAAATAACGTCGCCGCCGATGATCTCTGGGACAAGATGAATCGCTCCGCGCTACCGAAACTGTGGATACCCAAGCGGGACAATCTCTACCCGGTCGAATCGATTCCCCTGCTCGGGTCGGGAAAAGTGGATCTGAGAAAGGCAAAGGCGATGGCGATCGAGCGAGCCGCAAGCTGAGGTGGAGCCGTGACCACGTTGCTAGTTGCTCTTGCTTCCTATGCACTCGGGTGCTTTTCTGCGGCCTACTACCTGTTTCGCTTTTTCACCGGCAGAGACATTCGCACGCGTGGGAGCGGCAATGCCGGGGCGAAAAATATCGGCAGAGAACTTGGCCGCTTCGCGTTCGTCGTCGTATTTCTAATCGACTTCGCCAAGGGAACATTAGCCGTTTGGCTCGCTCGCCATTTTGAAATCGGCGCGGCGAGCGTGATCGTCGCCGCGGTCGCCGTTGTTGCCGGACATATCTGGCCGGCGCAACTTCACTTCCGCGGCGGCAAGGGTGTCGCCACCGGGCTCGGCGCACTAGCTGCCTTTGACTACAACTTCCTCCTGCTGTTGATTCTCCTCGCTACCGTCGCGGCTCTGCTCTTTCAAAACTTTACCTTGGCCGGACTGGTCGCGATTCTGCTCACAGCGATCAGCGCGGCGATCTTTTACCAAACCGTCGTGGAAACAGTTGGCATTTCGATCCTCGCCGCCATCGTCCTTTTCGCGCACCGCGATAATCTTCGAGAACTTTTCGCCACCATGCCGGCCGGCTCGGGCAAGACGCGTGACCCGCTACGCTAAAAGGAGCAACAATGAAATCGACAACGGCTCAGACCTTTGGGATCGCCAGCGAGGACTGGCTATTCGAAGCGATTCATCGGTTGAACTACAAAACCTTTGTCGATGAGATTCCCCAGCATCGAGCGAATCCCGACAAGCGACTGGTTGACAGGTTTCACCACGAAAACACTTACATCGTCTGCGCGCGCGGCGACTGTCTGCTGGGCATGGTCGCGGTGCGCGCCATGCGGCCCTTTTCCCTCGATCAGAAGCTCGCCAATCTGGACTCCTACCTGCCACCCGGCCGTTCCGTCTGCGAAATTCGCCTCCTCGCCGTCGAACCGAACTCGCGTTCGGGTGTCGTCTTTCACGGCCTCCTGAGAGCGCTGCATGATTACTGTCGCGCCCAAGGTTATAACCTTGGCGTTGTTTCAGGCACCCTGCGCCAACTGAAGCTCTACAGACATCTTGGCTTCGTGCCTTTCGGTCCACTGGTCGGCGCCGACGATGCGAAGTTTCAACCGATGTACATCACGCTGGAGGCAGTCGGGCTTCGGCCCGAGCGAAAAATCCCACGGCTGCGCAAAGAAAACGTCTCTAAGTCCTGTGTAAGTTTCTTGCCAGGGCCGGTTACAACATCTGCAATCGTCCGTCAACGTTTCGGCGACCTTCCTCGCTCTCATCGATCTGAATCTTTCCTCGCGGAATTTAAGGCAACCAAACGCCTGCTGTGCGATCTCGTCAATGCAAACCATGCCGAGATTCTGATGGGTTCCGGAACTCTCGCCAACGATGCCATCGCGGCCCAGCTCTCGCTCTTGTCGGCGCCCGGACTAGTTCTCAGCAACGGCGAGTTCGGCGAGCGCTTAATCGATCACGCGCGCCGCTTTCGGTTGTCGTTCGAGATCCTCCGCATAAACTGGGGCGAGATTTTTCATGCGAGTCAAATTCAGGAGGCGATCGCGCGCCATCCCGAGATTCGTTGGCTCTGGGCCGTCCACTGTGAGACCTCCACCGGCATACTGAATGATCTCGCCATGCTGCAAGATGTTTGCGCAACCAACGATTTGCTGGTCAACCTGGACTGCATCAGTTCCATCGGCGCGGTCGCGGTCGATTTGAATGGCGTTTACTTGGCGTCGGCAGTGAGCGGAAAGGGGCTGGCGGCTTTTCCAGGGCTATCCATGGTATTTCACGAAAACGAACTCACCCCTGCCCCGGCCGCCCTGCCGCGCTACCTGGATCTCGGATACTACGAAAGCAACGATGGAATACCGTTCACAATATCTTCAAACTCCCTCTATGCCTTGCGCGCGGCGCTCGAGCGGCGATCCGTCGATAGCCATTTCACCAGAGTCGCACAATTAGCCTCGTGGCTCAGAGCCGAACTAAGGACTATGGGGCTTCGGATTATTGGCAAAGACAAGCACCTCTCCCCGGCCGTAACCACCGTCGCATTGCCGCCCACTGTGAGCTCAAAAACGCTCGGGAAGGAGTTAGACGATACGGGCTATTTCTTAGGCTACATGAGCGGCTACTTGCTTGAGCGAAACTGGTTGCAAATTTGTTTGATGGGCGAAATTTCGGAGCTCGAGCTACGATCCCTGGTAGAAGTATTACGCCGTGCAATCACGGAGCAATCGTCGCGTAGCGGCATCCAGCAGCGCCATTTAATGAAGCAAAACGAGCCGGGTCGGGCAGCGAATTCTTACTCCTGGTGAAGCCAACAAGGCTCGCCCGCGGAGCGTCGAAGGTTCTGATTTGCAAGGACGCAGTCCGCATGTTAGAAACTTGCTGATTCCGGAGGTGAGAATGGATTTCCAGCGGTTGGCGGATAAAGCGCTTCAGGGCATCGTTCCCGAGCGCGATGAACTGCAAGCGGTGCTCGACGCTGCGGACGAGGAACTGCCGGAGCTATTGAGCGCAGCTTTTAAAGTGCGCCATCATTATCACGGCAAGCGCGTGCAGATCCACGTGCTGGAAAACGCCAAGAGCGGCCTTTGCCCCGAAGACTGCCATTATTGCTCGCAATCTTCCGTGTCCGACGCGCCCATCGACCGCTATCCGTTTCTCGCCAAGGAAAAACTCATCGAAGGCGCCAAGGCCGCCAAGAAAGCCGGCGCGGTCAGATACTGCATCGTCAACAGCGGCCGCGGACCGACGAACAAAGAAATCGAGGAGATCGCTGACGCCGTGCGTGAGATTCGGGAAACGGTGGGAATCAACATCTGCTGCTCACTGGGCTTGATGACCGAGGAGAAGGTGCGCAGGCTCAAAGAGGTGGGCGTTGGGCGGATCAATCACAATCTCAACACGAGCCGCCAGCACCACCCGGAAGTCGTCACGACGCACACCTTTGACGACCGCGTCGCCACCATCGAGAACATCAAGGCGGCGGGCATGTCGACTTGTTCCGGCGGCATCATCGGCATGGGACAGAGCGACGATGACATCATTGATCTCGCGCTCACGCTTCGCGCCATGGACATCGACTCGATCCCGGTCAACTTTCTTCATTCGATTCCGAAAACCCCCTTCGAACAAAAGAGGGAGCTGACGCCGCAGAAGTGCTTGAAGACACTTTGCCTCTTCCGTTTCGTTAATCCGAGCAAAGAGATCCGCGTCGCCGGCGGCAGAGAAGTGAACCTGCGCTCGCTCCAGCCGATGAGCCTCTACCCGGCCAACTCGATCTTCGTCAACGGCTATCTGACAACGCCCGGTCAGGAAGCCTCCGACGCGCACCAAATGATCGCCGACCTCGGCTTCGAGCTCGACCAGCCGGCGGCGATTTGACGGCAACCCAGACTAGGCAAAAAAACGTTTTTGCAAAAACACTTCAAGGAGATCGCCATGCTATATTTTTTCTTGCTCGCCACCTTGCTCACATTCAGCACCGCTGCCTCCGGGGCATCCTTCGATCCACCCAAACGCAAGTCCGGGCTGTGGGAGATCAAGATCTCAAGCGCGCAGGCCGGGGGTTCACACACGATGCAGCAGTGTGTCGACGAGAAGACCGACGATCTCGTGAAAAATGACATGGGAGGAACGCAGAAATCGTCATGCAGCAAGAGTGAATTCCGCAAGGAAGGCGATAAGATCGTCCACGATTCGGTGTGCAAGGTGGACGGCAGCACGGCAAAGACCCGGTCAACCATTTCCGGTCGGTTCGACTCGGCCTACAAGGTAGAAACGAAAAGCACGTTTGAGCCACCGATGGAGGGCATGCGGGAGAGTTCATCGAGAATAGAAGCCAAATGGTTGGGGGCTTGCAAGCCCGGACAGAAGTCCGGCGATATATCGATGCCCGGCATGCCGAATATCAACATGGATGAGATCATGAAAAATTTACCCAAGAATCGGTAAATTCGACCGAGCATTGACTCGCCGCCCAGCTCCGTCGAGTGATATTGGCGGTGGCGCTACCACCGCACATCCAAACTCTCCGCCGCTGCGCTTTGGCCGGCAAGAGTTTATCCTGCGAATTCGATTTTCATCAATCGGTCCTAACCCTGCCGAGCAAGAAGTTTCCGCTGCCCGTCGAATGATTGCCGATCTCGGCTTCGAGCTCGAACTAGTTGGCGCGCTGTTAATCATCAGTGCACTCGTCGCGCCGTGAGGCGCCGAGTCCGGCGAAAAAAACTAGGTCGAAGAGCGGTTTTCTCCCATCAGTCCTACAAACGTAGGCCGAGACCCGATAGGATCGAGCGATCTCGACCGGCGGGTACATTTCTGCAACTTGCGGCGTTTCCGTGCGTTAGCGAGTTTTACGGCTGATGCAGTGGCGACGCTTGTGCCGAAAGCTTGAAATTCCGCCGTTCGACGCACCATGATGAAAGGCTCACATCTTTGAACTTGCAGGATCCGCGGCCGCCGAACGATCGGCTGCGCCGGCTCACCCTGATCAATTCCGTCATCGGCGTGACCATTGCCGGCATTTCGACCCGGGTGTTCATGATTTCCGTGCCGACGCTGGCGACGGCACTGGAAACGGATATGCTCGGGATTTCCTGGGCGCTGATCGTTTATCAGATGGCGGGCATCGGCTTGGGCGTGGTGTGCGGCCGGGTGGGGGATATTTACGGCCATCACAAGACCTACGGCTTCGGCATGGCCATCATGGCGGTCGGGTCGCTCCTCTGCGGACTGTCGCAGGATGTCTTGCAGTTGATTCTGTTTCGCTTCCTGCAGGGCGTGGGCGGCGCGATGATTCAATCATCCGGCCGCACCCTGGCGTTTCGGGCCATGCCCGCCGGCTCCGAGGGCAAGGCCCAGGGGCTGATGTCCATGTCGCATCAGTTCGGATTTTTCGTCGGCCCGCCCATCGGCGGTCTAATCATCGATCTGATTCACTGGCGCGGCATCTTTTTCCTGTTGTTTTTGCCGAGCCTCATCGGCGCGGGGCTCTGCTATATGACCGGACGAGCGGCGGCGCCGTCGCCGGCGCGCCAGCAGGCGATCGACTACCGGGGCGCCTTGCTTTTCCTCGGCTTGACCATCCTCGTCACCATACTGCTCGATCAAAAGATCGCCGAAGTCGTCGGCGGCGCCAACCAAGCGCTGCTCGCGCTGGCGTTTGCCGGGATGGTCTGGGGATTTATCGCGCACGAGAAAAAGGCCCCGAGCCCGATGATCAATCTCCCGCTTTTCTCCGTGCCGGTATTCGCCTACGGTTCGGTGGGCCTGCTCATGGGCTGCATCACCCAGGGGCTCACGATGTTCATCACGCCTTTCTACCTGCAGGAAGTGCTCAAGATTACGCCGACGTTCATGGGTGTGATCTTTCTCTTGCCGTCGGTGCTCAGCATGGTGCTCTCGCCGGTGAGCGGCGTTCTGACCGACCGCATCGACGCGCGTTTCCTGTTAATCCTGGGTGTGCTCACTCTCATGGCGAGCCTTTTGATCGGCGCCTATCTGAAACCCGACTCCCACTGGATCTTGCCGACGGTCCTGCTGGCACTGACCGGCATCGGCTCGGCCATGTTCAATACGCCGTCCCAGGCGGTGATGATTGGCTCGCTGCCCAAGGAAAACTGGGGCACCGCCATCGGCATCATTAACGGGATCTTCGGCCTGGGACACATGCTCGGCATCTCGCTGAGCGGCATTTTTCTGACCCTGGCCTTTCGCTACTACTCCGGCATTCCAGGGACGACGCCCGATCCCGGCGACGCGCAGGTGTTCGTTGCGTCGATAAACGTGACCTATCTTTTCGCCCTGGCCATCAGCGTCATCTCACTGCTCACATCGCTCAAGATGAAGAGAATTGAAAATTAAAAGAGCTACGGGGTCTCACTTCTTTATCTCGACTGTCTCGATCTCCACTTTCGATATCGCGCTTATGAATTAACGGAGGTTGCGCTACAGCGACGCAGAGGAATGGGGGGGCCGTGAAGGAGTCTTCGCCGTTCGCCAACCTACGGCTTTGCGAGATCTATCCCCTCGGGCGACTCAAGTTATACTACTGGTTCGATTTTGGTGATGATTGGATCTTTGAGGTCCGAAACAATCGCGGGGCGCACCCAGCAGAGCCGAGGGTATCCTATCCTCGGGTCGTCGAGAGGCAAGGCCCCGACCCAGAGCAATACCCCTCGGGGAGAAGGATCAAGTGAGCCAACGTTGCGCGCCTTCTAACCAATGGCACTTGCATTGGCCCCCATGCATTAAAGCGAAATCCGGGGTATGATGGCCCCTCGGACAGAAGCTTTTTCGGAGAAGGTAGATGCCTCGTATTTGCGAGTTTTTCGGGGTCGTTATTTACATGTACTACAACGACCATCACCCACCGCATTTCCATGCGGAGTACGCTGAGCGCGAAGCGTCATTCGCGATTGAAACTCTGGAAACCCTGGAAGGCGACTTGCCGCGCCGCCCGCACGCTTTTGTCGTCGAGTGGGCTTCGCTCCATCGAGAGGAGCTTCGCGTCAACTGGGAGAGCGCGCGACAAGGCCTCGCCCTCCTGTCCATAGAACCGTTAGACTAACGAGGAGGCACATTATGCCACGCCCGGTACGTGTTCGTATGGTCGAACCTCTAGAAGGGTTCAAGGTGCGTTTGCAGTTTACCGACAACACAACGAAAGAAGTTGACCTTGAACCCTACCTGCACGGTCCGATCTTTGAACCAATTCGGAACGATCCGAAGATGTTCCGTTTGGTAAAGGTTGATCCTCGTATGGGGACGATTGTGTGGGAGAACGGGGCCGACATCGACCCAGATGTTCTGTACAAGGGGTTGACACCGGCCTGGATGGAACCGGAAGAGGCCGTTGAAAAAAACAGAGCCACGCGCACAGGCTAACGAAGCGGCTCCTTTCACCCTCACGCGGTTGCGAATTGCGATAAACGTGCACGGCTGCGATCGGGAAACAACCTTGCGTGGGAATCGTCGGTGGGCTCACTTCCACAAAGTGATCAGCAGCACGCAGCCGAAAATCATCGCGGCGCTCAGAACGATTCTCAGCGTCACGCGCTCAACCTCGCGCAAAACCAGGGCGCTGAAGATCAACGAGAAGAATGGGCCGGTGCTGCTGACCGGAATCACCACCGAAACCTTACCGCGATCGAGCGCGTAGTAGATGCAAACCATGCTGAGACTGACCGTTACGCCGGCCACAAGTGCCAGAAAACGTGGCTTGACTTTCGAATCGCAAGTGAGCGATAAAGTTTGACAAGTAATCTTGCAAGTCGCGTAGAGCTGTTTGGAATAAGCAGCCAGTACCAGGGCGGCTAAACGGCTCAATTAATAGTTTGACCTCAACATGTTTGCGCCGAAGCCAACCGAAACAGTTCTTGAAGGACAGTGGCATGTCGTTAGCGGAGAGACTGTCGCTGACAACGTGGCTTTACGGATTGACCGACTGGTCGCGTCATACCTGGTGCTGGTTGCAGCGAGCGCTGATGGTTGGTCCAAGCTCTTTCGAGACCCGGCTGATGGTCGCTTTTGGGAGCACACTTACCCAAAGAGTGAAATGCACGGAGGAGGCCCTGCTCGGTTGCAAGTCCTGTCACGAGAAGCGGCACTCGCGCGCTATGGAGCTACCGTTGAGGTCTAACCCCACACCCCAACCCGACGGGCGAGAAGCGGCGCACTTCGGTCAACCATCTCGTGCGCCCGCGGTTGGGCGTGAACGCTAGCGATCTGCCCTGCGACCGCGAATCCGGTCATCTCTTTCTACACGTCTTGGCAAGCGACCCTCAACTCATTTCCACAAAGTGATCAGCAGCACGCCGCTGACGATCATCGCGGCGCTGACGACAATTCTCAAAGTGACGCGCTCGACATCGCGCAAAAAGATCGCGGTCAGGATGAGCGAGAAAAGAGGGCCGGTGCTACTGACCGGAATCACCACAGAAACCTTACCGCGATCAAGCGCGTAGTAGATGCAAACCATGCTGAGGCTGACGGTTACTCCGGCGGCGAGAAACCACCAAAAACAGCGCCGGTTCATCTTCCAAGTCTCTTGAGTCTTCTCGACGTACCACATCGTCAGCACGGACACGACGAAGGATGATGTCGCCGTCACCGCCGCCGCGAGAAACGGGTGGGGAACCGCGGCCAGACCGAACTTGCGCGCGACTTGGGTGGCGCCCGCGAGCGCAGAGGCGATGATCGGATACCAGAGAAAAACCGCCGACCCGGCCAGTTTCATAGAGCCTTGGCGCAAAGACAATAAGGTGACGCCGGCGATAATCATGAAAGTAGCGGCGATAATCGGCAGCGTGATTTTCTCGCCGAGAAAGATGATCGCCATCGTGGCGCTGAACAGCGGCGTGGTGGCGCGGATCGGATCGGTGATCGCCACGCCAAGGGCATCGATGCCCTTGTAGGTGAGCAGGCGCGTGAGACCGGGCTGGAAGAAACCAACGGCGACGAAAATCAACAACGCGGGGCTGACCAATGACGACAGCGGCAGGAAGATGATCGACACGCTCCAGAGAAAAACAATATTGATGAGCAGGCTGCTGATCACCGCAGTGGCCGGATTGGAATACCGCAGCGCCTTCTTGGTGAAGAGGTTGTGGAGTGCGAACAGGAATGCGCTGCCGAGAGCGAAAAATTCAGCGGGCATGACAGTCATTTGGTGGTGAGCAAGGCGAGTCGATGTTGTTCAGCTTTCTTATGAATGCAGCCCGAGCTATACCCGCTTTGAATCGAAAGGGCAAAGTGGCCGAGCGGGTGCAAGAATTCTTCGGCGGCGCCGCGAAACGCCGACCGAGGCTCCTTGTAAGCCATGGACAACTCACGCAGTTCACCTAGAGGCAATGGCCGCGTCAATTGCGCACCGGCAAGTCTTCTGTCAGATTCACAAGAGAAATGGCCACGACGAAAACCAAAACAGCCATCATCTCCATCGCCAATCTCAAGGCCGAGGATACCGCCGTGCTGCGGCAGGCGTTTCAAGCGCTACCCGGCGTCGGGAAGATCGATTTCAGCGTGGAGCGCAGCGTCGCGGTCATCGACTTCGACCCAGGCCAGTCGCATATCGATGATTTCTTGCGCGCGGTGTTGAAGGCGGGGTTTCAGGTACTCTAAGAGGTCGAGGATGGAGGATTGATGATCGAGGATGGCAATTCTCGATCCTCTATCTTCGATCCTCAATCCTCGTTCTTGACATCTAGTCCCCCGCGACGGTCATGCGGCTAATCTTCACCGTCGGCGCGGCGATTCGGCCGCGCATCTCGAGGTCGTTGCCGATCATCTCGATGTTTTGAAAGATCTGTTTCAAATTACCCGCGATGGTGATTTCTTCCACCGGATAAGTCAACTCGCCGTTCTCGATCCACAGGCCGGAGGCGCCGCGCGAGTAGTCGCCAGTGACCATATTGACGCCGAAACCGATCAGTTCGGTGACGTAAAGTCCCGCCTTCACCGAACGAATGATGTCGTCCGAAGAATGGGCGCCGGGAGCCAGGTAAAAATTCGCCGGCCCGACGCCGGGCGGTTCGCCGACGGAGCGCGAGGCATTTCCGGTGGAGGCCATGCCCAGCTTTTTTGCGCTATAGGTGTCCAACAGGTAGCTTTGCAGTTCCCCCTTGTCGACGATGAGTTTCTTCTTAATGGGAAGCCCTTCGCCGTCGAAGGGGCGTGAGCCGAGTGCGCCGGGAATCGTCCCGTCATCGATGACCGTCATCAGCTCCGAGGCGATTTGGGTTCCGAGCTTGCCGATCAAGAAAGAGGCCCCTTTATAAAGCGAATAACCGGAAATCGCCGACGACAGATTACGCAGCAAGGAGCCCGCCATCTCCGGATCGAAGACGACGGGCGCTTCGCAGGTCTTGACCTTGCGCGCGCCCAGGCGCCGCAGCGTGCGTTGCGCGGCCTTTTCGCCGACGCTCTTCGGCGATTCGAGCCGGGAAAATTTTCGATTCGATGAATACCAGTAATCGCGTTGCATCGAGCCGTTGGATTTCGCCACCGGAGCCACCGAATGCCCGAACGTCGAGCCGGAGTATTCGCCCGAGAAACCTTGACTACTGGCGTAGATCACCCGGCCAAAGTGGTTGGAGAACTCACCTCCTTCGGAGTTGGTGATGCGCGGGTCGTAAGCCAAGGCGCTTTTCTCCACGGCCAAGGCCATTTGGATTTTTTCTTCCACGGCGACCGACCGCGCCGCGTCGTCACAAAGATCGAGATCGGGTATTTCTCGCGCCAGCTCATCGACCGCCGGCAGGCCACTAAACGGATCCTGGGCCGTGGCGCGGGCCATCCGCGTCGTATCTTCGACCAGCTGTTCGACAGATTGCCGGGAAATGTCCGATGTCGAAGCCGACGCCGAGCTGTTGCCACAGAAGAGCCGCAACCCAAACCTCTTTTCTCCCGCCTGGCTGATTTTCTCGACCTCGCCCAGGCGCACGGTTACGAAAAACGAATCGCCCTCCGCCATCACCACGTCACCCTGAGTCGCGCCCTTGGCCTTGGCCATCCCAAGTACGTCTCGCGCGAGTTCCTGACTTAGTTCGAGTCGCTCCATAGTCTCTCCTTATCTTCGTTCAAGTCGTTTCAATCGTCCAACCCTCTCCTTCATCGGTCGCTGGCGCTATCTCGCTGCGGAGGGATTGCTCGTTTACTCTTTCCTTCTCCTGGTGCTGCCGTACGCTGTGGAACCTGCTCGCAGCGTTCATCACCCGTTACGTTCCCTACCGCATTCGTTACACCCACGCCAGCCTTTTGCAACCGCCGGTACGGCATCCAACAGCAGTAAACGGCTGCGCCGCCCCTTCGGCTTGAGACCCGGCCTGGGCCCGAGGTTCTTGCTCAGGATTCCGCCCCACGGGTTTGCCCGTGGGGCTCCACTATTCCGAAAACATCCTGGTAGGTGTAACGGAAAAGAATGGAACGGGCGGCGGCGGCCTTCATCCCTGTGGAGAAGGCCGCCGCGTTGCTGTGAAACTGCTAGTGGGCCACGCCGCCGGTAATCTGGCTGGCGGTGTCAACCCAATCGAGATCGGTCGTGACGCCCAAAAAAAAGCGGCGGAAGGTATCGTCGACCAGGCGCCTCGCCTCTTTGCCCCGGGAAGCATGGATTAAGTAGAGCGCCCGCTGATAGTCCTCGAAGCGGAGCGGATCCGTCTCCACGCGCTCGAATTCCGCCAGTAGCCGATCCAGCGCCTTGTCGAGAATATCCATACTGCCGCGATTGCGCACGTAGCCGCAGGCGGCGACAAAGCCCAACAAAAATGGGTCGCCATTGGTCATCAGATAACGTTGATTCGGATTCGCCTCATAAACCTGGGCGATCTTCGCGTGCACCTCGCCGCTGATGCGTTTTAGAATCCTCATGATGTCAGAGATATCGCCGATGTTGTCCAGATACGGTTGATTCTCGTCCAGGAAACGCTCGGTTTCCACCGCCGTGGTCACATGGGCGTTGTGCGTAATGAACGCTTGGGTCGCCAGCACGATGTCCGACGCGAGAAATTTGTCTTTCGGCCGCTGTTCTCCCGGCATCCTGCCGAGGTCATCCCAGATGGGAATCCCTTCGCTTTTCAGATGTTCGATCAGCGGCTTTTTCATGATCTCCAACTGGACCCGCAGGCTCATGCGCCGCTGGCTGGAATTGAAGGTGACCATGTAGTGCAGCAGGCCCGCCAGGCTGATCGCGTAGAACATTTCGTAGCGGATCACCCGCTCAAGCAGCTTCTCCGTGGCGGGCCGTGGTTCACCGAGTCGATTCACCGACTCGGCGAAGAAATTCCACGCCTCTTCGGGGATCAGGCCATCCTGCACGAGCTGTTCATGGCGCCACACCAACAAGATGGCGATCAGAAAACAATATAACCTCTGCAGGCCGTCGATGATTGAAAACCTCAAGTCCGGCGCTTCGAGCGAGCGTACTCCGCCTGACCAACTGAGCGCCGCGATCTTGCTCTCCGGCATCGCCGCGCCGTCGATGAAGTCCCGTATGAGCCTTCGATAGATCGGGTCCGTCACATGATCGAAAGGCGGGCGCTGAAAGAAGTTGTCGTCCACCGACAACCGCTGGATGTAAACGGCTAGCGATTCCTGCACGTGACCGATTTTCCCTCCGGTCTTGGGGTCTTCGATTTCGGGTCCAAGGATGGCTATGGGACCCGGCGGTGATGCGATCGAAGCGAAGCCGGCGCTCTGAAGCTCCTGCACCAGGCTGATGATCGCGTCATGCAGTTTGCGCGAGCGCTCGCGTTTCGTGGGCTTTTTAACTCGCGGGCCTTGGCGTGATCTGAGCGATCTCAGCTCGCGCGCCAGGGTTCCGGTGTCTGTCCCAACGTCGGGCGTATCGCCTCCCCGCGCGATAAACTCGTTGGCGCCTTCGGTACCATCATGGTAATTAGTCATTTCCTCTTCCTTTCTTGACCCAATCGGTCGCTCCGTTGCGATAAAGTAACTGTGCTCATCCTACGGCAGACTATTTTTCTTCCAGGAAATTGGAGCCAAGCGCCCGGCGAACGAATGTGCGGAGCGTTTTCACAGCACGCGAATGTGCGGCTCTGAAGGTCGATGTCGTTTCCCAAGGCCCTTGTCATCGAACCTCGTGATGAAACTTTTGCCAGCGGAATAAAACGGAAGAAAACTTTTAGGTGGATGAGAAAAATCTGTTGCGGGACGGGTTGAGTAGGCCGGCGTGAGATCTTGGGAAGCGTCGATTCAAACCACCTATTGGAATGGAATATACACCTTACGTTTTTAAGAAACAATAAAAAAATAGACTAAAAATAAATTTCGGCGGAGATGCGGAATCCTTACGCCCCGATTTCCTGTCGTACGAGGGGCTGGGCTTGCCGGCGCTGGGCGGGTCTTTAGATCGAGAGCTCCGGTCGATCCGGGGCCGGAATCGGTTGTCGTTTTCGTTTTGCCGTCCAGCCATAGATGGCTAAGCCAGCGACGATGACACCGAGGCTTACCTGTTTGGTAAGTTCGTCGGAGAGAAAGATGCTCAGCACGCACAGCGCCACGGGCGGAAGGCTCAACGCAATGATTCCGGGCAGGCCCAGCGGCACTCGGTAGGGGCGCGGCATATCGGGCCGGCGGACGCGCAGCCAGACCAGCGCGGCGAATTCAAGAATGAGCGCCAGCGCGTAAAGAAACATATCGACCTGGATGAGATCCTTAAAGGAAAATGGAATCAGGCAGGCGACGCCGATGCTGTTGACCAGGATGGCGAACCACGGTGTGGCATGGCGTTGATGCAACCTGGCGAAACATCCCGGCAAGGTCCCTCGCTCTGCCATGGCATAGGGGACGCGCGCTGAAGTGCAGAGCAAAGCATTGAGTAATCCCATGGCGCTGACGAGTCCGGCGATCGTCAGCCATGCGCCCAGCCAATTGCCGCCGATCTGCGCCGCAACTTTGGGAAAGTAGCCTTCCTTCCAGTTTGCCCACTCTGTATCGATGCTCACGCCGACCAGCACCGGCAAAAGGTAGGCGACGGTGACAAGCAGCACCGAGAGTGTCATGGCGCGCGGGTAAGTTCGATTGGGTTTGTCTACTTCGCCGGCGCAGCAGCCGGCATTGTCCCAGCCGGAGGTATTCCACAAAACAACGCTCAAGAGCAGCGCCCAATCCACCGTTTCCGGCTGCGCCAGCCATAGACTCGGACGAATCTGAGCGCCGCCTAAAATAACCATGACGGCAAAGGGCGTTAGCACGAATAGCATGAATAGGATGGACGCCGCGCCGACAAAACGAGTGCCGCGAATGTTAAGCCAGGTCATGGACGCGGTCATGGCGGCGCCGATGATCCAGCGTTCGGTAGGTCCCATGTCGCCGCGGAGATAAGCGAGATAATCGACGAACATGACGGGGTAGAGCGCATTGTCGGCAAAACTGCACAGCCAACTGAGCCAGCCTTCGAGAAAACCCCAGAATCGGCCGAAAGCCTTTTCCACCCAGACCACGTAACCGCCGTCCTCCGGCATGGCCGCCGCGAGTTCCGCGGTCATGAGAGCGGTCGGAAAGCTCCAGAGCCAGGGCAAAATCAAAATCGTCGCGATGGCGATGAAGGGTCCCGCCGAGCCGACGGCGTCCTCGAGGCCGAAAGCGCCGCCGGCGACGCAGAAAAAAGTCAGCGCGACCAGGCTCGTGCAGTTCAACGCGCGGCGGGGCTGTGGAACTAAAGGGTCGTTGCTGGTCGAAGTCGGTGCCGACATTTGATCAAGCGAGCGGCGTTGACCGCCGCGCATCGATTTGCCGGCGAGAATATAGAGCCGGAGCCGTCTTTGTCAATCAAACGCGGCGCAGTTGGGAAAAAAGCAGCCAAAGTCACCAAAGGGGTCAGACTTCTACGACTCAACAATTGTGACCAGTTGGTCTACTCTCTTGTGAAGGTCCGGGTCGGATCGCATCCTGTCGTACAGCCGTGAAACCAAAGTCCCCACCGTCGCCATGTCCCGGTGAAAGTAAGAGGCGACCTCTCCCAGCCGGTAACCCAACCGCCGCGTGAGCACGTAAGCGATCATTGTGCGCGCCTTCGATACTGCCCAGCTCCGATCCCGACTCCGGGCCGCCTCCCCACTCACCTTCAACTCCTTGGCCAGTTGTCGAACTATACTCTCCATCGATTTCTTGGGCGCCACTTTATGCGTCCTGCCCACTCTCCCTTGCACCTTGTCCCCAAACCCTTGCTCGCCTAGAAATCGTTGATCCTCGACTTCGTAGTACTCTTCCTTATGCCCCTCTGCCAAACCATCATGGACAAATCTCTTGTAGCCGGCTTTGCCGCCGAATAGCTTTAAAACTTTCACCGGATCGATGACCTCGTTCGCTTTGCCCTCCATATAGGCTCGCTGCCCGCTGTACCGGTAGCGCTCGGGAGCTTTGACGAGGCCCGCACGCACCGGATTAAGATGTATATAGCGAACGAGCTCCTGCAAATATTCATCCCTGTCACAGATAATCGCCTTATACCTCCCCTGAAAGACGTGGCCGACTTTGCGGTGCTGAAGATTGAAATATTGGCTATAGGACTGCTGGAGTCCCTGCATGAATTTCCCCAAGGGCTGATCGGAGCTTTCCAATAGCAGATGAACGTGATTGGGCATCAGGCAGTAGGCGTGCACGCTGTAGCCATACTTTTCCCGGTACTTGGCCAAGCGCTCTAGATAGACCTGGTAATCCTGATCATCAAGAAAAGTCTTCTGTCTTTGGTTACCTCGCACGATGACGTGGTAGAGAAGACCAGGGGCAAACAGTCGGGGACGCCGAGCCATGGACCAAAGAAATAACAAGGGAACGCAAGATAGTCAAGTCGTAGAAGTCTGACCCCGTCTCCGTCTCTTTTCCCTGCCCTGCCGTTTAATAAATAATGCCTGCGAAGGCACTTTGGATTGAATCCACTACGGTCTCAACGAAGGGGTCTGCATAAAAATGTATGTTCTCCAGAAAATCTCTTTTCCCCTCATCGTCAAACTGTTCAAGCTCCGTTCTTCCAGCTGCCTCAGCACGCTCGGATAGGCCAAAACAACCTATGAGAAAAGCCAGTGCACCGACTCCATTTGGCAGAAGCCTTCTAAGCACTTTTATCCTTGCGTGTTTTGATTCCTTTGCTGCTCTGATCGCTTCTAATCTAGGTTTTCTATCACGAGTAATCTGTTGCGCGACTTGCTCCCCTCTTGTTGTAAGCGCATTTATTTCAGCTTCTAGCACCTCGATGGCTGCAGCGGCTTCTTCTGGAGTTATTGTGCCAAGCGGATCGATAAGGTTGACGGGATTGTTGCGAACGTAGCGGTAGAGGTTGGAATCTCCACCGCCAAACCCAATCGTATCCTTCGCCGTCCAACGCCCAACGATGGGATCGTAGTCACGCGCGCCAAAGCGCACCAACCCAGTGTCCGAATCGTAAATCCCGCCCGCAAAGCCGAACGGCTGAAAGCCGGGGTTGGTGTCGAGGATGACATTGCCGAAGCTGTCGTAGTCCATGCGTTGCACGATTGCGCCTGTAGCGGAGTTGAGCACCAAGCGCACACTGCCAAGCTGATCGGTGATAATCCGGAAGCTAACGCCCCCGTTAATCATGGACACCGGTACGTTTCTCTCCGCGTAAATAAATCGACTTATTATCGCGCCTGCACCATCCAGCTCCGCAACTGGCCGTAGCCTGTCACCGTAGAGAAAACGCTTAACCAGTGTGCCGTTGGTCCTTTTCCCGACGCGGCGGTTACGTCCATCAACGATATAAGTGATGGCTGTTCCACCTGGCAGTGTTACTCCAAGGAGATTCCCGCGTTGGTCATACTGGTAATTGGTTGTCTGCGCACCGCTTGTTTTCGTTAATAGATCTCCAGCCCCGTTGTACGTAAAAGTGGCAGAGCCATACTGGGTGAGTCGGTCTTGGTCGTCGTAGGTCGCGATAACGCTGCTGCCCCCCACTGTGGCGCTAATGCGGTTGCCGTTATCGTCGTAACCGTAGCTCTCCACTGAGATGGAGTTCTTGGTGACATCGGTGAGTTGTCCTGCGGTGTCGTAGCTGTAAGCGTAGGTGTCCGTCGCGCCGCCGATGGTTTCTGTCTTCTCGGTAATGCGCCCGAGTGCGTTGCGGGTGAAGGTATTACTGAAGAAGCTGTTTCCGCTGGCAGTAGCGTTGTAGGTGGTGAGTTCTCCGAATCCGTTGAATCCAACGGTCGTACTGATAACGCCCAGGGAGCTGCCGGTCGGCAGGCCGTTCTGAGGGTTGCGCGTGATCGTGAGATCGCCGGCTCCGATCAGAAGATCGTCGTTGTCGTAGCTGAACGCGATCGTGTTGGCTCCGTTAATCGACTGGCTGGCTGTCCGGAAGCTCGTGTCATAACTCCGAGTCACGCTGCCGCTGATCAGTCCGGACCAGCTCTCTGCGGTTAGGAGTGAGCCGTCATAGGTATAAGCCATGGTTACTCCACTCGTGGCGGCAATACTCGATACACGCCCGGCGCTGTCATAGCTTACTGTGTCGGTACCCGTGGTGACGCCACTTGTCGCAAGACTGCGCGTCACAGGCCGTCCGCCAGTGTCATAGCCGAGAGCGATCGTCCTTCCGTCGGGTTTCGTTACAGCCGTAAGTTGCTTGTCGACATTGTAGCTGTAATTTGTCGGGCCGGTGCCGGGAACCGTCGGCGGTGTCACGACTGTCAGTTCGTTGCGGTCGGAGTATGTAAAGCTATGTGCCGGTCGGCCGGGCGGAGTGAGGCTTATCATGTTTCCCGCAGCGTCGTAACTAAAGTTCGCAATGCGTCCGTCGGGAAAGGTCTTGCTGACGACGCGGCCCGCTGCATCGTAGGTGAACTGCGCGGTCCGGCCAATCGGATCGGTGATCGACTGGAGGAATCCTTCTGGGTTGTAGCTAAAAGTAATCGTACGCGCGCTCAGGCCGCTTCCTTGGGTGATCGTCGCGATGCGGCCGCGACTATCGTAAGTCAAATTCGCCGGCTCAATCCCAGTGATTTGACTGGAGACGAGCCGTCCGAGGGAGTCGATAGTCAACGATGAAGTCCGACCTGCGGGAGTCGTTGTTGTTCGTGTCTTGGTCGCCGCCGTATAAGTGCTCGTAGTCGTGCGGCCGTCGACCGTCGCCGTATCCGTCAAACTTACTAGACTCAACGGATCGCTAGGATTCGAAAGAACAGCGGATTGGTTGCTTGACGCTGTGAGAGCGGTTCCTCCCGGTAAAGTTATGGTTGACGACTTTGTAAAAGGCGCTTGCATGCCGAAGCGGGGATCAGGCCCAAGCTCAATGGTGGAGATGGTACCATCAGCGGCGGTGGTTGCAGTTATACCCGCGTCGATACTTTCCTCACTCACGCCCTGCGTCCCGTCGGGTGCCGTTATCGTGCGCTTCTGCACCTTGGTTGGAAGGTCCTCAACTTTGTACGTCGTCGTGCGCGAGAGGCCGGTGGTGCGGGTTACCTGGTACTGCTTAGTCGCGTCCGTGCGCGCAAAAGTTTGCGAGCCGCCGGCCGCGTCCGCAGCGGTAATCAGGCGCCCGTCGGCGTCGTAGGAATAGTTACTCGTTTTGCCCCGTGGATCGGTAAAGCTCGTAAGTAGTCCTGCGGGCGTCGAACCTATTTGAATGCTTTCGCCGGCCGGATTCCTGATGCTCGAGAGAAAGCCGTTGGCGTCCACCGAAAGCAACGTCTCCTGGCCATAGGGACCGATGATCTTTGTCGGGTTACCGCTACCGTCATGCTGAATCGTCGTAACGTTGTCAGTGCCGCCCGTCTTTTCGATGACATTAGCAAGCCGACCGGCAGAGTCGTATGTAAACTCGTAAAGGACCGCGCCTGTCAGTGTGTCGAGCGTGCGGAGGTGCCGGCCGGCGGCGTGGAATTGGTAGAGCAAGGCGCCGTCCTCGGACGCAACGGCTATATCGGTGGCTGAAAACCCGGGCAGCGGCGGAGCCACCCGGCGGATACGGAAGTTGAAGACGTCCACGATGTAGAGGCTGCCGTCCGGCCCGAGGGCGACTCCATTTGGACGGTTCAGTTGGGCCTGGGTGGCGGGGCCGCCGTCGCCGCTGAAGCCCAGAGTGCCCGTGCCCGCCACGGTGGTGATGATCCCATCCGGCGCCACCCGGCGGATACGTTGGTTGCCTTCTTCCGCGATGTAGAGGCTGCCGTCCGGCCCGAGGGCGACTCCCGCTGGTGAGCCCAGTTTGGCCTGGGTGGCGGGGCCGCCGTCGCCGCTAAAACCAAAAGTGCCCGTGCCCGCCACGGTGGTGATGATTCCATCCGGCGCCACCCGGCGGATACGTCCGTTGACGACATCCGCGATGTAGAGGCTGCCGTCCGGCCCGAGGGCGACTCCAAATGGCGCGTTCAGTTGGGCCTGGGTGGCGGGGCCGCCGTCGCCGCTGAAACCCCCAGTGCCCGTGCCCGCCACGGTGGTGATGATCCCATCCGGCGCCACCCGGCGGATACGGTGGTCGAAGACGTCCGCGATGTAGAGGCTGCCGTCTGGCCCGAGGGCGACTCCAAATGCCCTGTTCAGTTGGGCCTGGGTGGCGGGGCCGCCGTCGCCGCTGAAACCCCCAGTGCCCCCGCCCGCCACGGTGGTGATAATACCATCGGGGCCCACCCGCCGGATGCGGCTGTTAACCAAATCCGCGATGTAGAGGCTGCCGTCCGGCCCGAGGGCGACTCCCGCTGGGTTGTTCAGTTGGGCCTGGGTGGCGGGGCCGCCGTCGCCGCTGAAACCTCGAGTGCCCGTGCCCGCCACGGTGGTGATGATCCCATCCGGCGCCACCCGGCGGATACGGTGGTTGTTCTGGTCCGCGATGTAGAG
>ORMF010162496.1_pt1 | contig 38822 bp, 27 predicted proteins | sample 1779871 | NCBI WGS metagenome assembly ORMF01 (sample SAMEA104232316, study PRJEB22302) | groundwater metagenome | biome: forest; feature: aquifer; material: groundwater | place: USA | collected 2011-08-07 | depth 5.4 m
ATAGGTCCGCCATCTCGGCGAGCATCGCCGCGAGCCGAGGCGGTGGTTCGGCGACGACAGCGCCCGGCGCGGCGGCGTGGGCCAACGCGATCAACTGCACGCGGCCGGCGACGAGCGTCGACTCGCCGTCGCCGTACGTGACCTCGATCGCGCCGTTGCCGTCGTGCGCCGCCGCCGTGTGCAGGTCAGCGGCCACGGGTACCGGCCGCCGGAGCCTGCCGGTCATGCGCGCCGCCAGCGCGTTTTCCACGCCATCGCCCCGCGCCAGTTCCAGCGCGGGGCACGCGAGCGCGCCGACCGCGACGCCGCCGTTTACGGATCTCGGCGGGCCGACGAAGTGCTCCGGGAAGCGAGCGGTACAGGCGTCGTGACACCGCGTGAAGATGCGGTCCGGGTTGGCCCTGTCGCAGGCGTAGCAGGTGGCGGGGCTGGCGGTCATGTTCGGGCGAAGTGTAGCGCGCGGCTCGTGGAGAGGCAGTCGCACCCCGGGTTGTCAAATTCAGATGCGGCATCCTTGCAAGTGACGCGAATGGTTGTACAATCGTGAAGTTATTCCCCGTCCGGCCAACCAGCGCAGGTCGCACAGAAACAGGCTCGCCGGCTTCGGCGATGGGGGGACCTTGGCATGCCGCTGACGGGCGGGTCTCGCGTTCCAGTCGGGTTCCTCAGGGCCCTGGCGGGCCTCAGCATCCTGTGCCTGGGCACCCTGCTCATGGGCGACGCAGGGCCTGTGCGAGCCGACACGCCACCGGGCTTCAAGAGCATTGAAGTCGGCACCCTTCATACCTGCGCCATCACCACCGCGGACGGCCTGAAATGCTGGGGGCTGAACAGCTCCGGGCAGCTTGGCACCGGCGACTTCGCGAACAACTCCGTCCCGAAGAATGTCGTCGTGCTGGGACTGGGCGGCACGAAGCAGGTTTCCGCCGGAGGCGCGCACACCTGCGCGGTCGCGGCGAACCGCGTCCGGTGTTGGGGCGACAATACGTGGGGGCAGCTGGGAAACGGACAGTCGGGCCCGGCCGCGGCGAACCCGTATCCCCTTCTCGTGACCGACAGTCTGGTCGCCATGCAGGTGTCCGCCGGTCACGATCACACCTGTGTGCTGACGCTCGAGACCGAGGTCTGGTGCTGGGGCCTGAACAACTACGGGCAGGTGGGGAACAACACCAGCGGCAACGCCTGGCTGGGGCCGACTCCAGTCTGCGAGACCGGAACGGGCTTCACGTGCGAAGGCGGACAGCGGTTGTCCGGCGTGAAGAAGGTGGAGGCGGGCGGGCTCCATACCTGCGCGCTCCTCTACGGCGGCGACCTGAAATGCTGGGGCATGAACTACAACGGGCAGTTGGGCATCGGCCCGCGCGCGAATCCGGATGTCGTCCCGACGACCGCTGAGTGCACGACCGGGACGTCCGACGGCTGTCGCGCCCTGCCGGCGGACGTGACAGGCTTCCCGTTCCCGATCGACGACTTCGCCGTGGGCGGCGCGGAGACCTGCGTCGTGGACCTGATCAACGACGTCTACTGCTGGGGTTACAACGCGCACGGCCAGGTGGGCAACGGCACGTTCGAACCGTCGCCGCCGTACGCCGTGTTTTCGCCGGAGTTCGTCGACGATTTCGTCGACGACGTCATCACCGAAGCGGTGACGGGTGACAGCGCCTGCGCGCTCGACGACCTGGGCGCGGTCTGGTGCTGGGGGCTCAACAACCTGGGCGCAGCCGGCACCGGCGCGTTCACGGCGCGCGAAACGGCGCCGCGGCCGGTGGTGGGGCTGTCGGCGGACGTGGTGGATATCGCCGGCGGCGGCACGCACAACTGCGCCGTGCTGGCCAGCGGCGGGGCGAAGTGCTGGGGCTACAACCACTTCGGCCAGCTCGGCAACGGCCTGACGACGCCGGAACTCACCGGGGTCAACACGCCCGTCGACGTGGTCACGCCGGACGTCGGGCTGCTCGGGGCGCACTTCTTGCGCTGTCCGGAGATCGGGTCTGCGCCGTGCCCCGCTCCCGCGCCCACGGGCCAGTTCATCTCGACGGACGACGCCGCGATCATCGCGATGTCGTTCCAGGCGCAACTCTACGACGTATTCCATGTCACGTTCACGCGCCCGGCCGTCTATCCGGACGACGGCACGACCGTGGATCTCGACACCTGCACGATCGCCGTACTGCTGGAGAATGGCGTCCCGACTGCGCTCGCCAACTGCCGGTACGCGGGGAACCCGGCCGCGTTCGAGGTCATCGACACCTTCCCGGCCGGATGCCCGTGCTTCTTTGACGCGGTCGTGAGTCTCCCCGTCTCCGGTGAGAACTGGACGGTCGATGGCCTTCCGGTCCCGGCGCTCGGCGCGGCCTTCGCCGGGCACTGGCAGGTCGCGGTGAAGGAGCCGAGCGGGCGGACGACGGCGCTGCCGTTCTCGATTCAGCGCGTGCCGGCGGTGCTGCTCGTGCACGGCTACGGCAGCAGCTGCCAGAAGGGCATGTATGCGGTTGAACCCTGGGTCGAGGCGCACCTCGTCGACTACACGATCTTCCCCGGGTCCGAGGGGGACGTTGCAGATCGCGTCGAGTGCTTCAACCCGGGGAGTCCGCTGCCGGGAAACGCCGGCTACGATTGGGAGCTCGGCACCTTCGCGATCAGCGCACAGATGGAGCAGTACGTCGAGGGTCCCGGCGGCTTCCTCGAACGCACGGGGCCCCTCCCCGAAGACAAGATCAACATCATCGCGCACAGCTACGGCGGTGTGAACTCCCGCTACTACATCGAGAAGCGCGGCGGGAGCGCGTACGTCGACAAGCTGGTCATGCTCGGCACGCCAAACCTGGGGACGCTCGCGTCCGACGGGGCGATGCTGCTGGACCTGGGCGCCTGTCTGAGCGGGGGCTTGCTCTCGCCGGCGTGCCAGGCCGACCTCGCGGACGGCGTGTGGCAGGACGACCTGGGCGCGCGGGACATGAGCATGGTTTCGCCGATCCTGCCGCAGATCAATACGGGCTGGACACCCTCCAGCACCGAGTACCGGGTGCTGACCGGCGAGGTCGCGCTGAACGCCGATCCGCCGGCGAGCTGGTCGACGCTGGCGTTCCCGGGCCCGGACGACTGTCTCGTTTCGAGCGCGAGCGCGGCCGGGCCATTCCCGCCCGCGACGACGTTCGTGTATCAGAACGTGTCGCACAAGGCCGCCTGCCAGGGGCTCCCGGGCGAAGCGGATGACCCGCCGAACCCCGCCTGCCAGTCCGACCTGGTGCACACGTTCTGCCAGATCAACCAGTTCCTGGGGATCCCGCTGGGAGAGGCACCGGCAGGCCCCGGGATCGTGTCCGCGCCCGCACGAAGGAACGCCCTCCTCGTCAATGCCGTGGCGCCGGCACCCACGGGCGAGTCCGGGATCGCCGACCTCTATTTCGGCACCACGCAGGCGGCGACGGTGTCGCACCAGGTGTACGTGGAGTCGTCTGCGGGGGGCGTCGCGTTCTCGGCGATATGGCCGGACGCCGACAGCACCCCCGACTTCCAGCTAACCCTACGGCGCCCGGACAACAGCATCGCGCTCGATACCGACAGCGATGTCTCGCACGGGCCAGCGACACCGTTCATGGAAGGCCAACTGGCGGACATCTGGGCGATCGACGCGGCGCTGGCGGGCTACTGGACGCTGGAGATCACGCCGGTGTCGCCGCTGCCATCGCCGCAGCCGTTCCTTGTGATGACGGCGATGGCGGATTCGATCGTGCTCAGTGCCGCCGCGTCGCCCGCGCATCCGGCCAGCGGGCAACCGGTCACGCTGACGGCCGACCTCAGCTCCGTGCCCGGCCTGACGGCGACCGTGTCGGCGACCGCGCTCACGGCCGATGGCGCGCCGGTGCAGGTGCCGCTGCTGGACGATGGCGCAGGGCAGGATGTAGCCGGAGGAGATGGGATCTACTCGGCGGCCATCACGTTCTCGTCGTGCGGATTGCGCGCGGTTTCGTTCACGGCGACCGGAACCAGCAATGGCGAGCCGTTCGAGCGGTCCACCGCGACGATCGTCGATGTGTGCACTGACTCTGACGCCGACGGATACGACGACGAGACGGAAGTCTCGCTGGGCTCCGATCCGGCGGATGCGGGAAGCACCCCCGAGCACAGCTCACTGGCGGCGACGTGCACGGACGGTGTGGATAACGACGGCGACGGCACGATCGACGGAGCCGACACAGGCTGCTCGGCCACGCCGACCCCAACGTCCACCCCGACGAACACAGCCACCGCGACCAACACGCCAACGCGCACGCCTACCAAAACACCGACGGTGACCAACACGTCCACGCACACGTCGACGCCGAGCGGCGGTGCCGCCGGGTTCACCGTCACAAACAACAACGACAGCGGTGCCGGCTCCTTGAGGCAGGCGATTCTCTCCGCGAATGCTACTGCAGGGTTCGACACGATCGTCTTCGACGGCGCCGTTACCGGGACGATCACCCTTACCGGCGGCCACATGTCCATCACGAAGGACGTTTCGATCGTCGGTCCTGGTTCGGGTGTGCTGACAGTGAGCGGAAACAACGCTTCGCGGGTCTTCCTGGTGAACTCGGGCGTCACCGTTGCGATTTCGGGTCTCACGATTGCCGACGGCAACGGTGGCGGCGGCAACGGCGGCGGCATCTTCAACGCCGGTACGCTGGCCGTCTCAAGCAGCATCCTCTCTGGCAACCTGGCTCAATTTGGCGGCGGCATCGGCAACGACAGCGGTGCCACGCTGACAGTGTCGAACAGCATTCTGATCGGAAACTCCGGCGCGGCCACATCCGGCCTGGGCGGTGCGATCTCCAACTTTGGCATGTTGACCGTCCTGAACAGCACGCTGTCCGACAACTCTTCGTTGGGTGGGAATGGCGGCGGCGCCATCTTCAACTTCAGTACAGGCACGGCTACGATTTCCGGCAGCACCCTCTCTGGCAACTCGGCCGTTGGCGCTGGCGGCGGGATTTACAACCAGGGCATGTTGACGGTCCTCAGCAGCGCCCTCTCCGGCAACTCGACCAGCGGCAATGGTGGTGGCATTCTCAACTTCACGGGCACGGTGCACGTAAGCTTCAGCACCCTGTCCGGCAATACGGCTGGTCTTGGCGGGGGTATCTACAGCATCTTTGGTGCGGTGACTGTCTCGAACAGCGCGATCTCCGGCAACGCCGTCAGCAGCTTCGGCGGCGGCATCTTCAGCCAGGGCGCGTTGACGATTCTCAACAGCACGCTTTCCGGCAACCAGGCCGGCGGCAACGGCGGCGGCATATTCATCACCACGGGCGTGGTGCAGGTCAGTTTCAGCACCCTGTCCGGCAACACCGCCAGTCAGGGCGGGAGCATGTCCAGCGGCAGCGACACGCTGACGGTAAAGAACAACATCGTCGAAGGCGGCACGCCCGAAAACTGCTTGCTGGACTCACCTCCAATCGATGCCGGCGGCAACCTCGCTACCGACGCCAGCTGTCCGGGGCTCACGGAAGTGGCCGCAGCCAGTCTCAACCTGGGTCCGCTCGCCGATAACGGCGGCCCGACCCATACCCACGCGCTACAGGCAGGCAGTGTCGCGCTAAGCGCCGCCCTCGATTGCACGGACAGTTCCGGCGCCACGGTGACCCAGGACCAGCGCGGTACCGCCCGGCCGCAGGGAGCAGCGTGCGATGCCGGTGCCTATGAGGCGCAGACGGAACTCACGTCAACCCCATCGCCCACCGCGACCCCAACGTCCACCCCGACGAACACGGCCACCGCGACATACACGCCTACGCCGACCATGACCCCCACGGCAACGCCCATCATCGGGTGTCCGGGCGGCGATGTGGGCGCGCTGCCCTCGGTGGCGATCCAGGCGGGATGGTTTGTTGTGGACTGCACGCTGGACCTGCCTGATGCCTCCTCGGGCGACGGCGCGTGCCGCACCGCCGGCGGCGTCTGTACGTTGCGCGCCGCATTCCAGCAGGCGGAGGCCGCATTCGGCCTGAACACGATCGTCCTGCCGGAAGGCGTCTTCGAACTGCAGCGGCTGGCGAACTACAGCGAATACTGTTGCTTTGGATCGCACGTGGCGTCCGGCGACCTCGACGTGATGAATGGCGGCGACCTGACCATCTACGGGGCGGGTTCGGACAGGACGATCATTGATGGCTCGTACTCACAGGGTGTCGAGGTGCCCGGGGAAGGCGTGTCCGGATACCCGAGCGGGATCCTGCAGATCGGAAATCAGAACATCTTGGGCACGGGCATCGACGTCGTGATCGAGGACGTCGGCTTTCGGGACGGCAAGATGGCGGGCATCGTCATCTATCAGAAGCGAGGGACGACGAACCCGAACACGCTGACGCTGAACCGCGTCGCGATCGCTGACATGGTGTCGGAGGCCTCTCTTGGCCTGTTGAGCGACGCCGATCTCACCGATGTCAGCATCCGTAATGGCAATACCGGCATCGTGGTGTACCCCGAGACGCACGTGACGCTCACCCGGGTGCGCATCGACAACAGCGGAAACGATTCGATGCAGATTGGCAGCGGGACCGCGCTGATCCCGGCGCCGCAGGTCGACATCGTCGACAGCACATTCGACGCCAGCCACAGGAGCGGCATGAGCAGCGGCGGCAATGTCACGATCCACGGGTTGACCATCAGCAACGCGGCCGAACATGCCATCGACAATCAGGGGCTGATGTCCATCACCAACTCCACCATCAGCGGAGGCGGTGGCGGCGGGAACAGCGTTTCCTCGCGAGGCGCGATCTCCAATTTCGGCGCCGGCGTCCTCAACATGACGAATGTCACCATGGCCAACAACAGTTCGGGCGCGTCCGCGATCTCAGGCCCGAACATCTACCCGGCAACCGGGGGCATCCACAACGCCGCCACGGTGAACGTGCGGAACAGCCTGTTTGCGAACAACGTGGACCTGGGCAACGTGCCGGGCGACTGCATCGGCACGCTCAACTCGCTCGGCTACAACGTCTTTGAGGGGCCGCAGGGGTGCACGATCGCCGGCGACCAGACGGGCAATGTGTTGGGGGTCGAGGCGCCACTTGACGCTCTTGCGGACAACGGGGGAATGACGTGGACCCACGCGCTTCTTCCGCAAAGTCCCGCGATCGCCGGGGCGGATCCCGCCAACTGCCCGCAGACCGACCAGCGCGGCGAACCGCGCCCGCAGGGCGACGGGTGCGATAGCGGCTCCTTCGAGTCGGCGCTTACCCGGGACGATGTGGCGGCCGACACGCCAACCCCATCTCCCTCCGCCACGCCAACGCCGACAGCGACCGACACGCCGACGCCGGCCGCCACGGCCACCGACACGCCGGTGCCGACAGCGACCGACACCGCGCAGCCGGAGACGCCGACGTCAACAAGCACGCCGACCGCCACGGCGGCTTCCACCGCTACGGACACGCCTGTGCCGACGGCGACGAGTACGCCAGGCGCTGCTGACACACCCACCAGCACGCCCACCGTGACTTCGACAGCGACGAACACGCCCGTGCCTACCGCTACCAGTACAGCCACGGCGACCGCGACGTTCACGCCCACGGCGGTCACAGCGGCGAGCGCCACTGCCGCGGTCAGCCGCACCGCCGTGGCGACACAGACAGCGGTGCTGACGCGCACGCCGATCGCCGTCACGGCTACCGTTGTGCGCACCGCGACGATCCGGCCATCGCCAACCGTCACGCCGACGCCGGCGCCGGCGGCTACCGGCCGCCGCCGCAGCGAGGGCACGCCCGTGGCCGGGTCGACGAGCGGGCCGTCGCTCTCCGCGACCGCGCCGGCCTCGCAGCCGCAGACGAGCGACGTGCTGAGCGGTGCGGCCACGCCGCCGCGGCAGGGCATCGTGCTGCCGGACACGGGCGGCAGGACCACGGCCGGCCATCGCGGCCTCGGCCCGGTGGCAGGCGTCCTTCTGCTGTGGTTCAGCGGGGCCGCGTTGGCCGTCCTGTACCGTCGCCGCTCTGCCTGAGAGATACATGCACGGCACGCGCGCACCCTGAAGGATGGACCGGCGGCGGCAGTGCCCGCGGCGCGGCGTGCCGGGGCCGCTCCCCGAACATGACCGCGCCGTTCGCCCTGAGCTTGTCGAAGGGCGACAGGCTCACCACGAACGGACAAGCGCACTACGGTGAAGAGGCCGCGCCACCACAAGAGCCACTTCTTCAGCACCCTGCCTTGAGAATAGATTCACGACAGGGCGCTGGAAGACGCGACGGCGACATCATGCGCCCGCGGTCATCTCTTTGAGGCTGCACCCCGCGGGCTAACAAGCCCGCTCCGCAGTCACGAGTTTGGTCGGCACTTTTCGATGTTTCGAGCGGCGTTACGGCTGTCGCGTCACGGTCCAACGCCCCCGACGACCCGGCACGCGGTCACGCCCATGCGGAGCGTACGGGGCGTCAGGAGCGAACTCCAATACAGCGACGTCACTGGATGCCGGTCCGCCTGCCCGCGCTTCCTGTGCTTAGCAGTTCCTCATGGCGCGGCGCCGCGCCGGGGGTTAGGTCGGGCGGGGGCGGCTCATCTTCATGCGCGGGGCGGCGCTGCCACAGCAAGAGCCACTTCTTCCGCCCGCCAGAGACGCCCGTGCGCGGTTACGGCAGACCGGTACTGTCGCGGGGGCGGAGGCGCTCGGCGTCGAGGATCTCGACCAGGCGGTCGACGGTGGCCTCGAGGCGGCCGGGCTCGTTGACGACGACGTACTCAAACTCGTTGCGGCGGGCCATCTCGCCTTTCGCCGTCGCGAGCCGGCGCTGGATGCGCTCTTCGTCGTCGGCGCCGCGGGCGCGGATGCGCTCCTCCAGTTCATCGATCGACGATGGCGCGATAAACACCGTCAGCGCGGCGGGCGCCAGTCGCTTGATCGATGCCGCGCCCTGCACGTCGGTGCGCACGTAGACGTCGAGACCTTCGCGGAGCTTGTCGGCGACCTGCTGGCGCGGCACGCCGGAGCGGTGGCCGTAGACGACGGCATGTTCCAGCAGGCCGCCCGTCTCGATCAGCCGGTCGAACTCGGCGTCGCTGACGAAGTGATAGTCGATGCCGTCGCGCTCGTTGGCGCGAGGCGGTCGCGTCGTGCAGGGGATCACGCGGTGAAAACGATGGCCGCGGCGGGCCATCTCGTCGAGGACGGCGTCCTTGCCCGCGCCGGAAGGGCCGGACAGCACCACGAGCAGCGGCGCGCGCGCGTTTCCGCCCGCGGCCTTCGTCACTCGGCCTCGCCGGGGCCGGAGCGCGCCCCGGTGCGGTGCGTGCGCATGCGGCCCTCGATCGTCTCGGGCGTGATCGCCGCGAGCAAGATGGAGCCGTTGTCCATGAACACGACGGCCTTCGTGCGGCGTCCGCTGGTCATGTCGATGGTCACGCTCTTATCGCGGCCCTCCTGAACGAGCCGCTTCACGGGCGCCGATCCCGGCGCGGCGATGCCGACGACGTGGTTGGCCGCAAGGTAGTTCCCGAATCCTACGTGTATCAGTTCAGTGGACATCGCTCACAGACCTCGCCTTCTCCCCCTCCCCGCGCGTCAGCCGGCCAGATGTGTCAGATGCTCCCAGAAGTCAGGATAAGAAATGTTCACCGCGTCCGCATCATCCAAAACGACGCCGTCGTTGGAAGCGAGGCCGGCGATCGCCAGCGCCATGGCGAGCCGGTGGTCCGCGAACGAGTGCACGCGGCCGCCCCGGATGCCGGAGCCGCCTTCGATGCGCATGCCGTCGGGGCATTCACTGATCGGCACGCCGAGCGCCGCGAGCTGCGAGACGACGCTGGCCACGCGGTCCGACTCCTTCACGCGCAGCTCGGCGGCGTCGCGGATCTCCGTGGTGCCGTGGGCGAACGCGGCAGCGACGGCCAGCGCCGGCACTTCGTCGATCAGCCGCGGGATCATCTCGCCGCCGACCGTGACGCCGTGGAGTTGCGACGAGCGCACGACGATGTCCGCGACCGGTTCGCCACCGGCCTGCCGCTCCTCCTGCACCTCGACATCGGCGCCCATCTCGCGCAGCACGTCGATGATGCCGGAGCGGGTGGGGTTTATGCCGACGCCGGTGAGGCGAAGCTCCGCATCGGGATGCACGGCCGCGGCCACCATCCAGAACGCGGCGGCCGAGATGTCGTTGGGCACGCGCATGGAGAGCGGCTGCAGCGGCGCGCCGGCCGTGAGCCGCACGGCCGTGCCCTCGCGCCCGATGCGCGCCCCCATAGCCGAGAGCATGCGCTCGGTGTGGTCGCGTGACAACTCCGGCTCTTCGACGGTCGTCTCGCCCTCGGCGAAGAGGCCGGCCAGCAGGATCGCCGATTTCACCTGGGCGCTGGCGACCGGCGTCCGGTAGCGGATGCCGCGCAGGCCGCCGCCGCGCACGGAGAGCGGCGCAAGGCGGCCTTCCTCGCGGCCATCGATGCGGGCGCCCATCTCGCGCAGCGGCGCCGTCACGCGCTCCATCGGCCGCGTGCAGAGCGACGCATCGCCGGTCAGGACTGAGTGGAACGGCTGCCCGGCGAGCACGCCCGCCATCAGCCGCATCGTCGTGCCGGAGTTGCCGCAGTCGAGCACACAGGCGGGCTCGCCCAGGCCGCGCATTCCGTTGCCCCGCACGTGCAGCACTGGCGTGTCGCCGGCGCGGTCGAGCGTCGATTCGACGCCGAGCGCGCGCAGCACGGCGAGCGTCGAGAGGCAGTCTTCGCCGGGCAGGAAGTTGTGCACCGTCGCTTCGCCGTCGGCGAGCGCGTTGAAGATTGCCGCCCGGTGCGAGATCGACTTGTCGCCGGGGACGGCGATGGTACCGCGGAGGCGGCGCGCCGGCCGGATCTCACGCTGCGTCATCGGCGCTTCCCGTTGGCGCGATCCTCCATGGTCTTGACGATCTCCTGCTGCTTCTTCATGTAGCCGCTGACCTTCGACCCGAGCAGCATATCGCCCAGGCTGACCGTCTCGATCGCCTCGCCGGTGCTGCGCCGCGGCGGACCCGCGGTCATGAAGGTGTCGCGCTCGATCTGCGCCTTCGCGAACGTCTCGATGACGCGCTTGCTTTCGCCCTCGGCGACGACGGCGCGGAAGCGTTGCAGCTCTTCGATGAAACGGTCGAGCCAGTGCAGCACGTTCTCGCGGTTGGTGAGCATGATGTCGTGGGCCATCTCGGGTGAGCCGGAGGCGAGCCGCGTCGTGTCGCGGAAGCCGCTCGATGCGAGCTGCGCCAGTTCGGGCCAGGCAGCGCTGCCGAACGCTACGGAGAACAGCGCCGACGACAGCAACAGCGGCAGGTGGCTGATCGCCGCGACGTAGCTGTCGTGCTCGTCGGCGTCCATGAACAGCGGCGTCGCGCCGGCGAGCTGCGCCAGTCCGACGACCGTCTGCACCGATGACTCCGCGGCGGTGACCGACGGCGCGATCACCCACGCCCTGCCCTTGAACAGGTCAGCATCAGCCGCGGCAATGCCGGCGTGCTCCTTACCGGCCATCGGATGGCCGCCGACAAAGTCGGCGTGCGCCGGCAGCAGCTCTTTCGCCCAGCGCGCGACGTTGCCCTTCGTGCTGCCGACGTCGGTGACGACGGCGCCTGGCATCAGTGCCGGCGCGATCTCCTCGAAGATGTGGCGCGTGGTCATGATCGGCGACGCGACGACCACCAGGCGCGCGTCGCGCACGGCCTCGGCCGCCGTGCGCGCTTCGATATCGATCGCGCCGAGCTTCTTCGCCTTCTGCATCGTCTCGCGGGTGCGCGCGGTGCCGGCGACCTGCACGTCCTTGAGGCCTGCGCGCTTGATGGCCAACCCCAGCGAGCCGCCGATCAGCCCGAGCCCGATGATCGCTATCCGTTCCATGATCTCCGCCTCTTCCTTGTTGCCGCGCTCCGCGACCGTCGCGTTCTGCGGCGCCGGCCGTTCCGGTGGCGGGGCTTCTTACCCGTGGCGCGGGCTTTTCAGCCCGTGCACCGTGTCACGCCTCGTCCGCCGCCTGCAGCAGCGCCAGCCGCTCGTCCGGCTGCGGCGTCTCCTGCTCCCTGATCATACGCACTGCGTCGGCATCTGCGCCTGCCCCTTCGGCCATTCGCGCGCCGATCTCCGGGTGGTGCAGCAGCCGCCAGAACGCCCGCCGCCATCCGGCGCCGTGCTCGCTGGCGATTCTCGCACGCAGCGCCCGCGCGAGCACGCCCAGCATCACGTGAGCGACCCGCTGCCATAGGCACACGCTGCCCTTGCCGCAGTCGTGCAGCAGGGCCGCCGTGAACAGCGGCGCGTCCTCGCCCGCCGTTGCGGCGCGCACCCGCCGGTACACCTCGATGCCGTGCTGCTGGTCGCGCAGCATCATCGATTCGAACAGGCGGCGCTGCGCCGGCGAAAGGTATCGGTACGCGTCCTCGCGCTCTTCGGCCGGGATGTGCGGCCGCAGCGCGCCGGCGAACTGGCGCACGCGATGCCACGCCCGCGCCAGCATCAGCCGACGCCGGTGAAGAGCCGCACGAGCCGCACCACCGGCGGGCCCATGATGTCGGACAGCGGGCTGTATCCGGTCAGGAAGGGTATGGCGAACAGCAGCAGGAACAGCGGCCCGAGCCCATACTGGTTGATCTTCGCCAGCGTGTTGGACAGGTCGCGCGGCAGGATGCCGAGCGCCACGTTGTAGCCATCGAGCGGGGGCAGCGGCAGCAGGTTGAAGACGCCCAGGACGACGTTGAGGTACACCGCGCCGGTCAGGAAGAGTCCCAGGTATTCGCCGGGCGTCTGCACCTGGAGCCGGAAGATGACCGCCGGGATGTTCGACAGCGGGTTGATATAGGGTACCCAGCCCATCTTGAGCGGGATCGCCAGCAGCGCCGCGGCGGCGAAATTCGAGAGCGGCCCGGCGGCGGCGACGAGCAGCGTCGCGGTCTTGGGGCTCATCTTGAGCCCGTTCGGGTTGTGCTGGACCGGCTTGCCCCAGCCGAACCCGGCGAACAGCATCAGCAGCGTGCCAAACGGGTCCAGGTGCGCCAGCGGGTTCAGCGTCACGCGCCCCTGCCGCTTCGGCAGCGTATCGCCGAGCGAATTCGCCACGAAGGCGTGGCAGAACTCGTGGAACGCGATGCCGACGATGAGCGCCAGGAACGAGGACGCCACCAGCGTCAGGAAGACGCCGAAGTCCTTATCGATGAGGTCGCTGTGGAGAAGGATCAAGTTGGCGGATGCACTCCCTGCATTGAGTGTAGCATTTGGCTTTGGGCGGAGTTTGCCGCGGCCTTGATGCCCGCGGGCCGAGGGTTCGGTCTTCCACTTCCCCCTATTGACACCCTTTGCGGGGGACGGCTAGACTCCGCGGGAGTCGCCGAGAGCCGCCATGCGGCTCGTCTGCGAGGCGGCACGGGCGTGGTTCGGGGGCGGTGGTCCAACTGTTACACGGCATCGAGAACGCTCTTCTCGACTTCATCACCGGCACGTACAACGCGATAGGCTGGCCCGGCGTCATCTTCATGATGGCGATCGAGTCGGCGGCGATCCCGCTGCCCAGCGAGTTGATCATGCCGCTCGCCGGCTGGAAGCTGATCGAGGCCAAGCAACGCGGGCTCGAGTGGGTGCTGCTGGCCGGATTCTTCGGCGCTGTCGGCAACACGGCCGGTTCGTGGATCGCCTACTACGCCGGCGCGTACGGCGGGCGTCCGTTCGCCGAGAAGTACGGCAAGTACATCCTCGTTTCTCGCCACGATCTCGACCTCGCCGACCGCTTCTTCAACCGATGGGGGAACTGGGCGGTGTTCGCATCGCGCTTGCTGCCCGTCGTGCGGACGTTTATCAGCGTGCCGGCGGGCATTTCGCGGGTCCCGATCTGGCAATTCACCGTCTACACGTTCGCCGGAGCGTTCATCTGGTCTACCGGCCTTGCCTACGGCGGGTATAAACTGGGCGAGAACTGGGAAGACCTGCGCGCGGCGATGCGGCCCATCGATTACCCGATCGCGGCGGTCATCGTGGTCGTCCTGGTCTGGTACGTGTACAGGCACATCAAGAGGGCATGGGGGGAGGACGGTCCTGAGGCCGCTCCCCAGAAGCTCGAACCATAGCGGCGTCCTTGGCGGGGTACCGTCGCGAACGAATATAGGCTGGCTCATCGTTCGGCACGCTTGCGTCCGGAGAGCCCCCAGGCAGGGAGAGTGAACGGCCTATGCTGCTCGTCCGCGTACTCACCGCGGTCGCCAAACCCGCGCTCGCTGGCGGTGTATTGACCGTTGCCGCAGCCGGTGGCTGGTTCGCCATCGATCGCGCCCGCGACGACGGCAACGTCTCGGCCTTCCAGAGCGTGCAGGGGCACGGCCAGCAACTCGTTATCAGCGAGTTCGGCCACCGCGCCGACACCATCGTCGCCGTCGATCCGGCCGACGTCACATCACGCAAGACCATCGCCACGATCGAGCACGCCGAGGGCTTCGGCGTCTTCCCGGCGCTGTCGCCAGACGGACAGGCGATTGCCTACACCGCGCTGCCGTCCGACACCGTGAACGCCTCGCCCGATTCGCCCGCGCACGCCGCGGTCGTGGACGTGCACGGTGGTGTCACGCTGCTGGCCGATGACGTCGACCTGCTCGTGCCGCCGGTCTGGTCGCCCGACAGCGTGTCGATCGTCGTGCGCAAGAACACGCCCGCCCCCGCCGCGGCGGGCACGTTCGAGTTGCTGCTGCTGGATCGCGATGGCACACGCTCTACGATCACGTCGTGGACGACGGCCGCGGTGTTCCCGATCGCCTTCGCGCCAGACGGATCGAGGCTCTACTTCGCGACGCTGAACGCGGGCGGTACTGACCTCTACGGCATCGCGCCCGATGGCTCGGACGAGGAGCACATCGCGCACCTGAGCGACGAGATCGCGCGCGACTGGAAGCTCTCGCCGGACGGCGCGACGCTGGCGTACTCCGTCGCCGAGAGCGGCGCGCAGCCGCAGGTCATCACGCGGATGCTCGACCTCGCGACCGGCGCCGCGGCCGACGCGGTGGCCGCGAGCGGGCCGCGCGCTGAGTTCAACCCGGCGTGGGACGCCGACGGCACGCTGACGATCGCTTCGCTCAAGCCCGGCGGCGGCAGCGATGCCGTCTCGGTCAATGCGTCCGGTGCCACGGCATCGGTCGCCAGCAGCGGCGATGCGATCGACCTGCCGCTGGCGTGGTCGCCCGAAGGCGACAGGCTGGCGGTGCGTTCCGTCGCAGGGGCGACGCCGGCCGAAGCGGGCGAGAGCCACGTCGAGCTGATCGATGGCGACGGCGGCCGCGACCGCGTCTCCGAAAGCGCCGACGTGCTGATCGTGGGGTGGCTGCGATGAAGCGCGCGCTCGTCATCGTCATACTCGTCGCCGCGATCGCGATGCTCGCGCCGGTGCCGCGCCGCACGCCGGCCGCGCGCGCCTGCGCCTTCGCCGATGTTCCGACGACGTACGAGACGACGGAGGACCGCAAGCTCTACCTGAAGGCCATGGACCTGGCCGGGTACGACATGCTGTTCCCGAAGGACAACTTCTTCTCGCAGAAATCGATCGAGCAGGGCACGCGCAACAACCGCACGAACGCGCCCGATGTCTACGTGCCGCCGACGCTGCTCAAGGCGATCAGCTGGATCGAAAGCGTCACGTCGCAGGGCGCGGCGTCGCTGCCGTTCGGCGCGATCGGTCCCGCGCTCGTATCGTTCGACTGCGGCTATGGCATCGCGCAGGTGACCAGCGGCATGACGGCGCCGCTGGGCGAGGCCGGCCAGCCGACGGATGAGCAGGCGCTCGTCGCCACGCACTTCGCGTACAACATCGGCCGCGGTGCCGCGATCCTCATCGACAAGTGGAACGCCGCGCCGAGCGACCGGCCGATCGTCGGGATCGATACGAACAGCGACCCGGAGATCGTCGAGAACTGGTACTACGCGATCTGGAGCTACAACGGCTTCACCGGGCCGGGCGCGAACCGCAGCAACCATCCGATGGACCCGGTGTACGGCGCGTGGCCGCGCACGCAGTACAGCTGCGGCCCCTCCAACGACGGTCTCAGTCACAACCGCAGCCTCTTCCCCTACCAGGAGCTGGTGTACGGCTGCGCGGCGCACCCGCCCGTGGTGCAGTCCAAGCCGCTCTGGGCGCCGCTGGCGGCGACGCTGCCGGATTTGAACAACCCGTACTGGCGCGCGCCGCTGGACCTGAAGAACTTCCAGTACCCGTACACCAGGATGGACCTGCCGACGCCGAAGCCGCAGCACAAGGACCCAACGAAGAAGCCCTCCGCGGCGGACCGGCTGGAGGTGCTGGGCAAGCCGAAGCTGGCGGTCGACCGGCCGATCGTGCTGGTCAACGTGCGCCCGGGGCAGTCGGCGTCGCCGGCGGAAGTGCGCATCTCCAATTCGGGCACGGGACTCGTGCCTTGGCGGGTGAGTGCGAACAAGTCGTGGGTGAAGGTATCACAGCAGGCGGGCGTCGCCGTCGGCAGCGAGATGCCGTGCCTGCAGGCGTCGGCGTGCGAGCGGACGGCGGTGCTGAAGATCAGCGTCGACCCGTCGAAGGTCATCGGCAGCGACGCGGCGGTCGTGCGCATCACGGGCCTGGGGGCGGGCGTCGGCGGCCAGGACGTGGCGGTCTTCATCCGCGTCAACGTCGCCATCGGCATCCCCGGCACGACGAAGAACTGACACCGTGCTGAACAGGTGACTGCCACCTGTGGCGCGGCGTTTTCAGGCCGCGCAGCGCAGCTTCAACGAGTGCCTCGCCGGCTGACGCCGCCGTCTTGACGGACTGGGACCCGGGTTCTTGTGCCGCTCGACGCCGGGGACATAGACTGCGCCTAATAGTTTGTCGGAGGTTAATCAAATGAAGCGATCGCTCCTCCTCACCGCCGTGCTGGCCGCTACGTTTGCCACCGCCGTTGTGACCATTGGAACTGCCAGCGCCGGCCACTCCTGGGGCGGCTACCACTGGGCGCGGACAAGCAACCCCTTCACGCTCAAGGTTGGCGACAACGTCTCTTCAAGCTGGGACGCGTATCTGGCGACAACCTCATCCGACTGGAGCGCGTCGACGGTGCTTGACACGACGATCGTTGGTGGGGTCGCGAATCCCAAGAACTGCCGTCCAACGAGCGGCCGCGTCGAAGTCTGCAATGCCGCCTATGGCAACAACGGCTGGCTCGGCGTGGCACAAGTCTGGCTGCGCGGCGGCCACATCACCCAGGGCACCGTCAAGGTGAACGACACGTACTTCAAGACTGCCACGTACAACACGCCGGCGTGGAAGAATCTCGTGATGTGCCAGGAGGTCGGCCACACGCTCGGGCTCGACCACCAGGACGAAATCTTCGACAACCCGAACCTCGGGACCTGCATGGACTACACCCGTGACCCTTCCACGAACCAGCATCCAAACCAACACGACTATGACGAGCTGGAGCTCATCTACTCTCATCTCGACACCACGACGACGGTCAGCGCCGCCCCGGTCTCGAAGGGCAACGCAAACCTGGATGACCCGAGTCAGTGGGGCCAGATCATGCGGTCCGCCGCGAACGGCCGGTCCGCGCTGTACGAGCGGGACTTCGGCGGTGGGCAGAAAGTCGTGACCTTCGTCATCTGGGCCGACTAGCGCCGCTGCGCGGCCTTCGCTGCGTCGCAATGTCGGTGTTCTGGCACTGCGTTTCTCGTGTGTGGCGCCCGCGCTTCCGTTCGTGGTGAGCTTGTCGAACCAGGAACGCCCTTCGGCAAGCTCAGCGCGAATGACGAACCTCGGCAAGCACGAGACACCACACCAGACGCGACGCCGCACTCCATTAGTCCCGAGCACCCCGGCCCAAACGGCCCTGTCGCGCTTCACCGGCGGCGGGTAGCATGGCGCCCATGCTGGAACGATCGTTCCAGAGAGGTGACATGACCACAGCCACAGCCACAGCCGGTGCCGCCACGCGAGAACGGGTCATTCGCGCCGCGGCCGAGTTGTTCTCGGCACGCGGGTTCGCGGGTAGCAGTATCTCCGCAATTCGCGAGGTGTCCGGCGTGTTGCCGAGCTCGATCTACTGGGAGTTCGGCAGCAAGGAGGGGCTGCTGGCCGCGGTGCTGGAAGACGCGGCGGCGCGCTGGCTCCAACAGGCCGCCGATTCCATCCAGCGCGCAAAGGACCGTCCGGCGGCATCGGCCGGTGAGCGGCTCGGCGACGCGCTGGACCACCTGGCTGACGCCATCGCAGAGCGGCCGGAATTCCACCGGCTGCTGCTCGTCCTCGCCCTCGAACGAAGGGACGCGGGCGAGGCGACGCTTCAAGTCGTCCGCAACGTCCGGCAACTCGCACTGCAGGGGCTTGCCGGCCTTTACCTCGATACGGGCATCGTGGATGAGAGGACGCCCGAAGAGGCCGTGGCCGACCTCACGCGCGCCAGTCTCGCGTTCTTCGATGGCGCATTGGTTGCCGCGCAGATCGATCCCGCGAAGGCCGACCTGCGCCGCATGTTCGCCCTGCTGCGCGCGGGCGTGATCGCGGCGATGCCAGAGATGAGTGGTGCAGGAGGAGGTCCGCCATGAGTGGGATGAAGACCGAGGACGCGTACCGGGGCTCACTGGGGTGGGACAGGGTCGCACGTTCGACGCACTGCGTGGACTGCCAGCCCGGCAACTGCCCGTACTACGTGTTCGTCAAGGACGGCGAGATCGTCGGCACCGAACCGATCGGCGCGATGGCGTCGGTGGAGAACGGCCTGCCCGACCTCAACCCCATGGGGTGCCAGAAGGGCGCGGCGTGGCATCTCCTCCTGAAGGGGAAGGAGCGCGTGCTGCATCCGCTGAAGCGCGCGGGCGAGCGCGGCGAAGGGAAATGGGAGGAGGTGAGCTGGGACCAGGCGCTCACCGAGATCGCCGACCACCTGCTGGACGCGATCGAGGAGATCGGCCCGCAGTCGATCATCCACGAAGGGACGCCCGCGGAAGGCGGCCTGCTGGCGATGATGCCGTTCTCCCGGCTCACCAGCCTGCTCGGCGCGACGCGGACGGACGTCAACGCCGTGATCAACGACAACTCGCCCGGCACCTACCTGACGTACGGTAAGTTCGACCCCGTGCTCAGCATGGACGACATGTACCACGCGGAGCTGGTGATCTACGCGTGCGTCAATCCTGCCTACACCCAGATCCCCGCCGCGCACATCGCCATCGAGGCGCGGTATCGCGGCACCGAGATTGTGCTGGTGGCGCCGGACTGCAGCCCGTCGCACATGCACACCGACTACTTCGTGCCGGTGCGGCCGGGGACCGATGCGGCGTTCGCGCTCGGCATGGCGCAGGTGATCATCGAAGAGGGGCTGTACAACGCGAAATTCGTCGGAGAGCAGACCGACCTGCCCCTGCTCGTGCGGCGTGACAACCAGCGCTTCCTGCGCGAGTCGGACATGGCCGAGGGCGGCCGCGATGACCAGTTCTACGTCTGGGACGGCAAGAAGGATGCGGCGGCCCCCGCGCCGCGCGAGACGCTCGCGCTCGGCCGCGTGAAGCCGCTGCTCACGGGCGAGCACTCCGTGCGGCTGAAGGGCGGCACGCCGGTCGACGTCGTATCGGTGTTCGAGATCGTGACGGAGATGCTGCGGGAGTACACGCCGGAGCAGGCGTCGCTCATTTGCGGGGTCCACCCGGACGTGATGCGCACCCTCGCGCGCAAGGCCGCCTCGCGGCGCACGACGCTGATCTGCGGCGCGACGCAGCAGAAGTACTACCACGGCGACCTGATGTTGCGGTCGTACCTGCTTGTGCTGGCGCTGACCGGCAACTGGGGCCGCAAGGGCACCGGTTCGACCGAGTGGTCGACGGCCGGATTCGACGGCCCGTTCATGTACGGCATGAAGCAGGGTGAAGGCGCCGAAGCGGCGCGGCAGGTCGTGCAGCTCAAGGAGATGATGGCGGCGGCCATCAAGCAGCAAGACCCGACGATGACCGACGAGATGGCGCACAACGGCCTGATGGAGCGGATGGCGGCGAGCGGCGCCGGCGCGGGCACGCCGCCGGCCTTCCTCTGGTACTACCACTGGGGCATGGCCGAGGACTGGCGCCGCCCCGCGTGGAATGACCCCGCGATGACGCGGCCGTTCGACGACTACGTGAAGGAATCGGTTGACGCCGGCTGGTGGCAGGGCGTTACGCATCCCGGCGCCGACTATCCGCCGCGCGTCTACATCGAGGTCGGAGGGAATGCGCTGCGGCGCACGCGCGGCGGACGCAAGAGGCTGCTGCGCTCGCTCTGGCCGCAGCTGAAGTGCATCGTCTCCGTCGACTGGCGCATGTCGACGACGGCCATGGCGTCCGACTACGTGTTGCCGGCCGCGCACCACTTCGAGAAGGTCTCGTTCCAGTTCCCCAACCCCTGGATGATGAACCTCACGATGGGCGACCGTATCGTTGAGCCGGCCGGCGACACGCGCAACGAGGTTTCGATGGCGCTCCTGCTGGCGCAGAAGGTGCAGGAGCGCGCGCGTGCGCGTGAGATGCGCGCATCACGCGACGCGAGTGGCACCGAGCGCAGGCTCGATGACTTCGCGGAGCAGTACACCGGCGGCGGGAAACTGTGGATCGACGAAGAGGAGATCGCGCAGGAGTGGGTGAAGGACAGCGCCGCCACCGGCAGCCTGCCGGCCGATGCGACGCTGGACGGGCTGCGTGAGCGCGGGCACATCCGCTTCACGGGCTGGGGCAACGGCCCGGGCGCGTACAGCCAGGCCTCCGACGTCAAGCCGGATGAGACGCACAACCCGCTCCAGTGGCACACGGAAGACAAGATCCCGTACCCGACGCTTACGCGTCGCGCCCAGTTCTACATCGACCACCCGTGGTTCATCGATGCAGACGAGGCACTGCCGCGCCACAAGGAGAACCCTCCCCAGGGCGGCGATTACCCGTTCATGCTCACGAGCGGGCACAGCCGCTGGAGCGTCCACTCCATGAACATCACCGACCGGCTGCTGCTGCAGACGCATCGCGGAGCACCGCACGTCGTGATCAACAACGACGACGCGGGCCGGCTGGGCATCGCGGACGGTGCCGACATCGAGGTGCGAAACGACCTCGGCTCCTTCGTCGCTGCGGCGAAGATATCGCCGTCGGTGCGGCCGGGACAGGTGATCTCGTACAACGGCTGGGAGCCCTACATGTACACGTCGTGGGACAGCGCGGCGGACCTGGAACCGGGAATGGTGAAGTGGCTGCACTTCGCGGGGGGTTACGGACACCTGAAATACCGGCCGCTGCAATGGCAGCCCGTGCCGTTCGACCGCGGCGTGCGCGTCGACCTGCGCCGCGCGCCTCGGACGGCAGAGGAGGCATAGATGCCCTACACAGCCGACACCTCAGACCTGACGAGCGACCAGGTCGCCCTGAAGCAGGAGGCACACCGCTTCGCGGCGGAGGTGCTGCGCCCGGCCGGCATGGAACTCGACGCGCTAAGCGCGGACGAGGCCATCGCTGCCGGCTCGCCGCTGTGGGCGGTCTTCAAGAAGGCGTACGGCGCGGGCTACCACCTGCGCGGCATGCCGCCGGAGCTGGGCGGCACTTCGCTCGGCCCGCTGGAGTCGCACCTGGTCGGCGAGGAGTTCGGCTGGGGCAGCGCAGGCCTCGCGATCGCGCTCAGCGTTTCGGCGATGCCCTTTATGTTCGCGGCGAGGAGCGGCAACCCGGACCTCATGCGTGAGATTGTGATGCCGTTCGCCGAGGACCGCGAAGGGAAGTACATAGGCTGCTGGCCCGGCACCGAGCCGAACCACGGCTCCGACACCATCTGGGCGACCGCAGAGTTCGCCAGTCCGGACGTCCACATGGACTGCATCGCCCGCAAGGACGGCGATGAGTGGGTGATCAACGGCCAGAAGTCCGCGTGGGTGTCGAACGGCACTATCGCCACGCACGCGTTGCTGTGGTGCGGCGTCTACCCGGAGCGCGGCATGTCGGGGAACGCCTTCATCATCGTGCCGCTGAACCTGCCCGGGGTCTCGCGCGGCAAGCCGACGAACAAGACCGGCCAGCGCGCGCTCAACCAGGGCGAGATCTTCTTCGAGGACGTTCGCGTCCCAAGCTACTACATGGTCGTACCGCCCGAGGTGATGGCGGTGTTTCACCCGTTCCTCTTCGCCGCCACGAACGCAGGGATCGGAAATACATTCGTCGGCGTGGCGCGCGCGGCGTTCGAGGAGGCGCTGGCGTACTGCGAGCAGCGCGTCCAGGGGGGGATGCCGATCGCGCGGCACCAGCTCGTGCACCGCAAGTTGTTCGACATGTTCACGAGAGTTGAAGCGGCGCGCGCGCTGTCCCGCAAAGCGTCGTTGCGGCTCCAGACCGGGTTGCCCTCGATCCATTACTCCGTCGCCGCGAAGGTCTACTGCACGCAGACCGCGTTCGACGTGGCGGCGGCGGCCGCGCAGCTGCACGGCGGCATGGGACTCGTGCGCGGCGTGCTCGTCGAACAGCTGGTGCGGGATGCGCGCGCGGCGATCATCGAGGACGGCGAGAACGAGATCCTGGCGCTGACCGCCGCGCGCGAGCTGTTCCAGCAGCCGCTCGTCGGGTGACGGCGGAGCGCCTGCGCCGGTAGCGGTGGCGTCCTTAGCGCCGGCTTGGCGGCGTGGGCGTCTGTAGCGCGGGCTTTTTAGCCGGCGCGGTCGGCCGCGCCCGCGCCAGCACGAGCGAGAATTGGAGTTGAGCCATGCCACGCGCGATTGACATCCACGTGCACGCGCCGTACGAACGGCGCAAGGCCGCCGAAGGTGCGGCCTCGAAGCTGGCGCAGATCGCGTCTGCGGCGCAGGCGCACTTTCGCTCGGGACCGGTTCCGAAGAGCGTCGAGGAGATGGCGGCATACTATGCGGAGCGCGACATCTTCGGCGTGCTGCTGGCCGAGAACTGGGAGTCGACGTCCGGCATTCCACCGATCAGCAACGACTTCATCGCCGGCGTCGTGCGCAGCTACCCGAGTCAGTTCATCGGCTTCTGCTCGGTGGATCCGTGGCAGGAACAAAAGGCCGTGGATGAGGTCAGGCGGAGCGCCGAGGAGTTGGGCCTGCGCGGCGCGAAGTTCCACCCGTCGCTGCAGGAATTCTTCCCGAGCGACCCGCGCGTCCGCCCGATCTTCGAGGAGTGCGCGCGGCTGAAGATGCCGGTGCTGATTCACACGGGGATGACCGGCTTCGGCGCGGGCCTGCCGGGCGGCGCCGGCATGCGCACGAAGTACTGCGCGCCGATCCCCTACATCGACGACCTCGCGGCGGACATTCCCGAGTTGACGATCATCATGGCGCATCCGGCGTTTCCGTGGGTCGATGAGCAGATCGCCGTGCTCATGCAGAAGGGCAACGTGTTCATGGATATCTCCGGCTGGTCGCCGAAGTACTTCCAGCCGAACCTCATCCAGTACGCCAACACGCTCCTGCAGGACAAGGTGATGTTCGGGTCCGACTACCCGCAGATCACGCCCGACCGCTGGCTCGCCGACTTCGCAACGGCGCCGTTCCGCGACGAAGTGCGCGAGAAGATCCTGTGGAAGAACGCGAACCGGCTCCTCGGCCTCGGGCTGGACCGCGGCTGACACGATGCTGAAGCACCGCCCCTGACTGTGCGCGGCCTTCTGATTCGGGCGCAGCCCGGCTTCTACGAAACGGCTGCCCGGACAGCAGACTCAGGCAGCGGTCTCAGCCCATCTTCAGCGACGTTCTTTCGAGGCCCGGCAGTTCCTCTGTGAAATCGGTGAGATCTGTGGTTCCCCGTCGCTACCCCGCTGCCCGCTCGCTCGCCACCGCCGCGCGCGTCGCCTGGCTCTGGCTCACGTGCAGGCCCGTGTGCCACGCACCGAACGTCATCCACTCGAGCGCGTTCAGCGCGCCGAAGACCCCGTGCCGCACGGTGGCCGTCGTGTTCGGCGTCGATGGCAGGCCCTCCAGCGTGGCGTACACGCGCGCGTACGCGTCGCGCACCGCGGACTCCGCGGCGGCGAGCGATGGCAGCGAGTAGGTGCGCTCCACGCTGCCCTCGCGCTTGGGCTGGACGCCGCGTGCGAGCGCGGCGCTGATATCCGCGATCCAGTCGATGGCCGCGGCGATGTGCCCCAGCACGTCTGCGACGGGCCACTCGCCCGGTTTCGGCGCGCGCAGCGCGGCTTCGTTATCGAGCCCGTCGATGGCGGCGAAGGCTGCTACTTCGGACGCCGCCAGAAGCGCGCGCACCTCCGCGATCGGCAGCGCGGCCTGGGCGCGGAACGCCTGCATCGGGCCGGGGCCGGTCAGCGCCAGGACGTTGCCCTCGGAGTCGGCGAAACGCGCCTCGGCCACCGGCCCCAGCACGACGGTCTCTCCCAGGAAACGCACGCCCGCTGCCTCGAGCCGCGTCCGGGCGCCGGCGATATCGGCGCCGCCCGACAGGCCGAGCACCGGGCCCTGGCCGAAGGCCGCATCCCGGCGCAGGGTCAGCCGCAGCGTGCAGCCGTGGACGCCGCCCAGGAAGAACCAGGCCGCGGCGTCTCCAAAGCGGCCGATGATCGGCAGGCCTAGCGTGTCGGCGTAGAAGGCGAACGCCCGGTCCATGTCGGACACCGGCATCTCGAAGTGGCCCAGTTCCATGGTCCCTCCTCAGGCTCAGGATGAGACCTGACCATAGCCCCGGCAGCCGGCCTGCGTCCAGCGCAGGGGCTGCGCGCGTGTGACGCGGCGCGACGACGGCCAGCCGCCAACTACGGCAATGTTATGCCGAACTCCGCCCAGGCCGAATACGCGCCGATGTTGCCGGCGCCGTCGCGGGCGCGCACGCGCCAGCGATACGCGTCGCCGCAGTCGGTGATGCTGCTGACGTCCTTCGACGTCCCCAGCACAGCGTACGTGTCGGGATCTGACCACGTGGTGGCGGTGAGCTTCTTCTCAATCTGGACGGTGTAGCTCTGGATGCCGCTCGGGTCGTTGGGCTTGAGCCATTGCAGCGTCACGTCCGGCGGACACGCGAGGTTGAACACTCCCTTCGGGTAGATGGTGTACGGAGCGGGCGGCGGATCCGTGTCGGGCACGGGCGTCGCCGTGCTCGGCGGCGGCACCGGCGTGTCGGTCGGGGGTACGGGTGTGCTGCTCGCCGGCGGGCGCGTCGGCGACGGCGCGGCGGCGGGTGTGAGCGTCGGCAGCGGCGGCGGCGGCGTGGCGCCGGGTCGAGGCGTCGCCGTCGCAGCGGGCGTGGGCGAAGCGGACGGCGCCGCGGTGGCCGAAGCTTCGGGCGTCGCGGCCGCTGGCGTCGCCGGGCCGACGACGGTGACCCGCTTGCGGGCCGCCGCGCCGGCTGCGCCATCGGTGCCGGTGCCCGTCACCTCGATCACGTACTCGCCCGCGGCCGGCGGCGTCCACTGGTGCCGCTGCGTGACGATCTGCGCCGCGTGATCGAAGTCCTCGGCTTGGACCAGTCGTTCGCCATTCACTCGCACCTCGGCCTGCCGCACACCATCCGCCGCCGATGCGTGCCAGCGGATCGTCACGCGCTGGCCGAGCTGAAACTGGCTGCCTGCCAGCGGATGGTCGATCCAGACACGCGGCCCCGTGCTGGCTGTTGCAACATCGACACCGCCGTCACCACCGTCGCGCGTCATCAGCACGGCGACGACGGCGATGACGCCGATCGCGGCGATGGCGGCCGGGATCATCAGCAGCCGGTTCATCGATCGATCCTCGATCCGTCGACGAACATATGCATGGTGCAGTTCGCATCCTGATCGTCGAGCGCGTTCGCGCCGTTGTCCCAGCGCACGTTCTCGAATATGTTCAGCCACTCCTCAAGCGAGTGCGGGCCGATGATCACCGGGATCGATTCGTCCACCTCCGACTCAAAGCTGTAGTCCTCGTCTGTGCCGCACCACGTGTCATCGGGAGAGCCGACGTCGTCGTCGCGCAGGTTGAACCAGAACTCGATGCTGTCTCCGTCCTGGACGGTGAGCGTGATCCTGTTGTCGTCGGTGCCCCAATCCGTGCACCGCCGATAGCTCTGGCAGACCACCATCTGTTCGTCCATGAAACGAATGTGGGTCTCGTCAATGCCGATGCGGGCGCCGACGGGACGCGGGTTGAATCCCTGGCAGGCGGTCAGGAACGACTCACCGATGCCGCGGCAGTCGTGCGTGAAGAACAGGAAATTCGTCCCGTAGTCCACCTGCGAGAGCCCGTCGGGTCGCAGGATGTTGAAGCCGCCGCTGCCGTACGCCTCCACCTCGAAGTCGTAGACCGGAATGCAGAGGACGAAGAGGGCGCAGCGAAAACGCACGCCGTCGTCGACGTCGCGGACGTCCAGCGAGATGAGCGTGATCTCGACCTGCACCTGTGGTGGCGGGCAACCGCGCCGCTCGACCGGAAACACGGGGCTGGCCGGCGACTCGCGCTCCTCGCTGCCATCCGCCGGACGGACGACGGCCGTCACCTTGAAGTAGAACCGCTCGTCGCACGACGGCATCGGGATCGGGAAGACCTGCGTGTACGGGCCGATCTCGCCCAGGCTGTGCCATGGCGGGGGGTCGTCGCCGAACGCGAAATCGTCGATGACCCGGTAGCGCACGCGGAAGCCGCTGATCTCGTCGCGCGGGAACGCCGGGCTCTCCGTCCAGTCCCACACGATCAGGTGATCGGCGATCTCGGCGCATGCCCAGAGCGCCAGCAGGCCGTCGATCTCGTGCCCGTCGCCGAAGTCGGCGTGCGCATCGCAGTCCGCGCGGTCGTCCGGAATGTGCACGTTGGACGGCGCCGGTATGCGGTTGTCCTCGAGCGCGATGGCGCGCATCTGCGGGACGTACGGCCCGATGTGATAGACGGCGCGGAACCCGCCGGCTTCGCCGATCAGATCGCGGCCATCCCACTCCTCGCGCGGGTGGCTCGCCTCGAAGCTCCCGAGAAGGTTCGGCTCCTCGCCGCCGCGGCTGCCCCAGCACTCCATCCGCACCGGCACCGGCTCGCGCGGCGGCTGCATGAAGACGCGCCGCGCGAGGCCGGACGCCCATCGGTCGATGTCCCAGCCGCCGCCGGCCGTCGGGGCGAGGAAGACGTCATCGTGCTCGGGGATGCGTGCGTACGGGTCGAGGCGCGCCAGCGAGAGGTAGCAGTACGCATCGTCGAACTGCGTTTCGGTCTGGAGGCTGGTCGCCTCGAACTGGAGCATGAAGGCGGAGTCGACGGTGATCCCCGGCGTGGTGATCGCGCAGCCGTCCCGCGGGACGTCGACGCCCGCGAGGTTGCTGTCCGACTCACCGCCGCTGTTGACGCTGGCGATGTAGTACTCGTAGTGCCCGCCGAACAGGACGCGGTCGGTGTAGGTCAGCTCTGCCAGCGCGTCGTTCGCCTGGAGGTCGCGGATCGGCCTGAAGTCGCCCCCGGTCCCCAGCCGGTAGATGCGGAAGCCCGTCTCCGAATCCGAGCTGTCCTCCCATTGCAGCCGCACCTCGCAACCGCCGCCGTGAACAGCGCCGAGGCGCGCGGGCGCATGGGGCGGCTCCGGGTCGCCGGGCCGCTCGAACCCCCACGGAAGCTGATCGGGTGCGGCGTCGTCCGCCGGCCGCGCGTCGCCCGCATCGCCTTGCGGCTCGGGCGACGGCTCCGCACGGGCGTCCGGCGCGGGGCCGTCGTCGTCGACGTAGCCCTCCGGCACACGGTCGCCGGGGACCATCACCACCAGCTGCTGGCCCGGCTGCGGCTCCCCGCCGGCGCCCGGCACGAGCACCGCGCCCGCGTCGACGCCGAGCGACGCCGCGACCGAAGCCACGGTGTCCCCCGGCTGCGCCTCTACCGTGACGCCGACCATGCCGTCATCGGGCGACGCGACCGCCTCGACCACGACCGGCTCCGACCGCCCCATGCGCCCGGCAGCGTCGAACGCGCGGGCGATCAGCACGTGCGTGCCTGGCGCCCCGGGGCGCCACGCGAGCCGGCTGCTCCCCGGCAGCGGCCCGGAGCTCCGCGACTGCTGGAGCGCGAGCGCGCCGTCGGCCCACAGCTCGTAGCGCGCGACCTTCGCGGCTCCGAGCGTCTCCACGACGATCGTCACGGGGTCGGACGCGGGTATCCGCGCCCCGGGCGCGGGCTGGCGGATCGCGACGCGCATCGGACGGCCGCTTGCCGGATCGATGTTCAGCAGATCATCACCGCCATCGCCGCCCGAGAGGAACAGCCAGGCGAGCCCGCCCAGCGCCGCGGCGGCGATAACGCCGGCGAGTATCGCCGCGGGCAGCAGCGCCGTTCGGCGGGAAGCGCGATGGCCAGGGACCTCGCCACTCATGGGCAACCCCCTTGTATGAACAAGAAGTCTGCACTTCGCGCCGCGTGTGCCAAGAGGCCTTCGGCCCTACCTTCGTGCGCCGCCCCCCGCGGCGCCGGGTGTTGATGAGGTCCGGCGGGCCTGCTGCTCACGGCATCCGATGATGGGCGCGGTGATGCGCCGATGGACCCGACACAAAGGTTCGCCTGACGGGCGCACATGACCTATGCCTGCCCGTCGGCACCTTCGACCATCCGCCGCAGCGCTGAGTCACTGAGCGCGCGATTGCCTGGAAACCGTCGCCCGAAGTCCTCCAGCACGCCCTGCATGCTCTGGTCAAAGGACGCGCCGTTGCCAATAAGAAACCACGCAATCGCGACTGCGTGTAAGGCGAGGCCCGCGTCGTCGCTTCGCGCCCCTTGAATGATGAGGTCGTACCCCGATGTCAGTCGCTCGCGCCGTACGAAATCCAGCACCGCATACCGATCCTCTCTGTCTCCCGCCAACCACGCCCGCCGGAAATCGCCAGCAAGGCGTTGTCGGACGCGCGGATCCTGTCTGCCCTCAGCGAGCCATTCTTCAAAGAGCGACCAGAACGAGTCCGCCATCACCTGCTCCGAGAGGGCCGCCGCCCCCCGCTACTCCCCCAGGTACGTCTTGCGGACCATGTCGCTTTCGCGCAGCTCGCGGGAGGGCGCGGCGAGGGGGACGACGCCGGATTCGAGCACGTAGCCGCGGCCGGCAACTTGGAGCGCCATCGCGGCGTTCTGCTCGACGAGCAGGATCGTCGTGCCGCCGCGGTTGATCTCCAGGATCGTGCGGAAGATCGTCTCGACCAGCACGGGCGAGAGCCCCATCGACGGCTCATCGAGCAGCAGCAGGCGCGGCCGCGCCATGAGCGCGCGCGCGATCGCGAGCATCTGCTGCTCGCCGCCGGAGAGCGTGCCCCCGTCCTGTCGCACCCGCTCGCGCAGGCGCGGGAAGAGCGTCAGCACGCGATCCAGATCCCCCTCGATCTCGTCCTTCGCGCTGCGCTGGTAGGCGCCAAGCCGCAGGTTCTCCATCACCGACAGCCGCCCGAATATCTTGCGGCCCTCCGGCGACTGCGAGACGCCGAGAGCCACGATCTCGTGCGGCGGCCCGCGGTCGATGCGCCGGCCCTCGAACCAGATCTCGCCGGAGCGCGGGCGCAGCAGGCCGGACACCGTGCGCAGCGTGGTCGACTTGCCGGCGCCGTTCGCGCCGATCAGCGCGACGATCTCGCCGGTCTCGACGTGCAGCGAGATGCCCTTGACGGCCATGATCTGGCCGTAGCCGGAGACGACGTCGGCGAGCCGCAGGTGCGCGGGCGGCGCGGCGCCCGCTGCCTGCGTCATGGCCCCGCCTCGTGCAGCACGTGGCCGGTGCCGAGATAGGCCTCGATGACGCGCGGGTCGCCCTGCACTTCGGCGGGCGTGCCCTCGCTGATCTTCTCGCCGTGGTCGAGCACGGTGATCTGCTCGCACACGCCCATGACGACGCGCATCTGGTGCTCGATGAGGATCACGGTCATGCCCAGCTTGTCGCGCAGTTCGCGGATCAGGCGCATCATCGCGACGCTCTCGCCGGGGTTCATGCCGGCCGTCGGCTCATCGAGCAGCAGCAGGCGCGGCCGCACGGCGAGCGCGCGCGCGATCTCGAGGCGGCGCTGTTCGCCGTACGCCAGGTTGCGTGCCAGTTCGTTCTCGCGGCCGCTCAGTCCGGCGAAGCGCAGCAGTTCGACGGCGGACTGCACGGCGGCGTTCTCGTCGCGCGCCGTCGCCGGCGGCCGCAGGATCGCCGTCACCACGTTCGTCTTGATGTGCAGGTGCGCGCCGACGAGCACGTTTTCGATCGCCGTCATGTTGGAGAACAGGCGGATGTTCTGGAACGTGCGGCTGATGCCGGCGCGCGCGATGCGGTGCAGCGGCAGACCGTCGATGCGCTTGCCTTCGAACCAGATCTCGCCGGCCGTCGGCCGGTAGAAACCCGTGAGCAGGTTGAAGAACGTCGTCTTGCCCGCGCCGTTCGGGCCAATGACGCCGACGATCGTCCGCGGCTCGACTTCGATGCTGACGTTATCGACGGCGACGAGCCCCTGGAAGGCGAGCGAGACGTTGCGTGCGGACAGAATGGCCATGCTAGGTCGCGACCTCGGACTCGATGAGCTCCGCCTGCTCGAACTCGGCGGCGCGCCGACGTGACGGCAGCAGCCCCTCGGGCCGCAGCACCATGACGGCGACGAGCGCCGCGCCGAAGATCACCAGCCGGAAGTCGGCGCCCAGGTTGTCGAGATGGATAAACGCGAAGTCGATGCTAAGGTCGCGCAGCACCTCCGGCAGCCCGATCAGCAGCATCGCCCCGAGCAGGATGCCGCGCACGTTCCCCATGCCGCCGATGATCACCAGCGCGAGCACGTTGATCGAGATATCGAGGTTGAGGTCATCGGGGAACACCGCGCTCTGCCGCGCGGAGTACACGACGCCGCCCGCGCCGCCGATCGCGGCGCCGATGGCGAAGGCCAGCAGCTTGTAGACCGTCGTATCGACGCCCATGCCGGCCGCCACGTCCTCGTCCTCGCGGATCGCCTCCCAGGCGCGGCCCACGCGCGAGTCGCGGATGCGCTCCGCCGCGAACGCCGCGATGAAGCAGCCGGCCAGCACCAGGAAGTACAGCTCGAACGGCCCCGACAGTTCCTTGTTCAGCAACTCCGGCTTCGGGATCGAGAACACGCCGACCGGGCCGTTTGTCAGCTCCGTTTGGTTCTTGATCATGATCCGGAAGATCTCGCCGAAGCCGAGTGTAACGATGGCCAGGTAGTCGCCGCGGAGGCGCAGCACCGGCACTCCGAGCGCCACGCCGACGAGCGCGGCGAGGACCATCGCCATTGGCAGGACGAGCCAGAAGCTCGTGCCGGTGTCGAAGCCGCCGCCGTAGGCGGGTGCGGAGAGCAGCGCGTACAAATACGCGCCGGTGGCGAAGAACGCGACGTACCCCAGGTCGAGCAGCCCCGCGTAGCCGACGACGACGTTGAGGCCGATGCCGAGCAGGCTGTAGAGCGCGACATCGAACATGATGCTGCGCTCGAACTGGTCCATGTAGTAGGGCAGCGCGACGAGCGTCGCCGCCAGCACCGCCAGCCCGAAGAGGTTCTCGCTGCCACGCAGGATCAGGTACGTCGCGACCACAATGACGGCGAACGCCCAGCGGATCCCGAGGTGCTCGGGCGCGATTCCCGCCGCCACGCCGAGCAGCGGCAGGAACGCGTACTGGCCGTACTTCTGCAACCACGGGGGGATCACCGGCAGGCGCATCCGCGCCGCTGCGCTCGCGGCCGGCGGCTCGTCGCGCTCGCCCGTCACGCTCGCTTGTCCTCGCGCTTGCCGAAGATGCCCCACGGGCGGAAGATCAGCACGCCGACGAGCAGCACGAACGCCACGACGTCCTTGTACTGCGCGCCGATGAACTTCGTCGTCAGCGACTCGCTCACGCCCAGGAAGTAACCGCCGACCATCGCGCCGGGCACGCTGCCGATGCCGCCAAGCACGGCGGCAGTGAAGGCCTTGATGCCCGGAATGAAGCCCATGCCCGAGGTCACCGTCGTCACGTACATGCCGTAGACGACGCCGGCCGCTCCGGCGAGCGCTGCCCCTGCCACGAACGTCGTGACGATCGTGCGGTCGACGTTGATGCCCATGAGCGCCGCCGTGTCGCGGTCCTCCGCGACGGCGCGGATCGCCATGCCCGCCTTCGTGCGCTCGATGAACAGGTACAGCAGCGCCAGGAACAGCACGGACAGCCCGATCAGGAAGATCTGCACGTACAGCACGTGCACCTGTCCGAACTCGATCGTCGTGCGCGGGAACACCGCCGGGTAGACCTTGCCCTGCGCGTCCGTCACGCGCAGCATGACGTTCCGCAACAGGATCGAGACGCCGATGGCGCTGATCAGCGGCGCCAACCGCGGCGCGTGGCGCAGCGGCCGGTATGCGATCCGCTCCATCAGCACGGCGAGCGTCACCGATACGATCATGCCGAGCAAGATGGCGACGGCGATCGTCGCCACCGGCACCTGGTCGTTGAGGTTGCTGTGGTTCTCGAACGTGCTGAGGGTGTAGTAGCCGGTGAAGCCGCCCATCATGAACAACTCGCCGTGCGCGAAGTTGATCATCCGGAGGACGCCGTAGACCAGCGTGTAGCCCAGCGCGATCACCGCGTAGACGCCGCCGATCGTCAGTCCATCAATGAAGAGCTGGATCCACTCCTGCATGAACGCCCCTGCGGCCTACGTGATACCGGGAGGCCGCACGTCGCGCGCGGCCTCCCGGCGATGCATCTCTTTCCTCGCGGGCGTCTTACTGGACGCGCGTGAGCTTGCCGTCCTTCACGATGTCGATCTCGTTGATGGAGCCGACGACCTTGCGGTCGCCCACCGCGTCAAATGAGACCTCGCCCGAGGCGCCCTTGAGGTCGGTGGCGCGCACTTCCGCGATCAGCTTGTCCTTGTCGATCACCAGGTTGCCGCTGGCGTCGACTGTGCCGACCTTCTCGATGGCGGCGAGGACGATGTTCATGGCGTCGTAGGTGTACTCACCGAACTGCGCCGGGTCCTTGCCGTAGGCGGCCTTGTGCGCGGCCGAGAACTTGTCGAAGAGCGTCGTGTCGGTGGACTTGGGGCCGCGGCTGACGTACGCGCCTTCGGCCTTGCCGCCCGCCTGCTCGATGAACTTGGGGTCTGCGATGCCATCGGCGCCCATGAAGGCCGCCTCGATGCCGGCCTCGCGGAGCTGGCGGACCAGGATCGCGCCCTCGGCGATGAATCCGCCGAAGACGACCATGTCAGGGTTGGCGCCCTTGATCTTCGTTACGGTCGGGCTGAAGTCCTTCTCGCCGACGGTGACCGCTTCTTCGCTGGCGACCTTGCCGCCTGCTTCCGTGAACGACTTCTTGAACACGTCCATCAGGCCCTTGCCGTAGACGCTCTGGTCGTTGACGAGCACGACGTTCTTCTTGCCGAGCGTCGTGTATGCGTACTTCGCCATCTCAGCGCCCTGCGTGGCGTCGTTCCAGGCGGTGCGGAAGAAGTTCTTCTTGCCCTGCGCCGTCACGCTCGGGTTCGTCGCCGAGGAGCTGATGACGAGCAGGTTCTCCTTGGAGTACGGGTCCAGCGCAGCGACCGCGCCGCCCGAGCACATCGGCCCGACGACGGCCGCGACCTTGTCGGCGATGAGCTTGTTCGCCGCAGTGACCGATCCGGGACCGGCACACAGGTCGTCCTGCGCGTCGACTTCGACGGTGAAGCCCTTGACCGTCGGCTTCTCCTTGACCGCGAGGTTGGCGCCGTCCTGGATGCCCAGGCCGAGCTGCGCGTTGTCGGTCGTCAGCGTGGTGCTGAGGCCGATCTTGAGCTTGTCGCCCTTCTTGATGGTGATCGTTCCGCCGCCGCCGGTGGCGGTCGTTGCGCCGGCCGCCGGCGTCTTGCCCGCGGCGGTCGTCCCGCCTGCGGCCGGCGACTTGTCCTTGTCGTTGTCGTCACCGCCACAGGCGGCGAAACCCGCGGTGAGCATGGCCACCGCCGTTACCAGCAGCGCCCCCTTGAGCCATGATTGCGATCTGCGCCCAGTTCTAGGCATATGCGAGTCTCCCTCCTCATTGCTTATCCCGGCCTTGAGCCGAATTGATCCCATTATCGTGCGTTCCCTTTCCGAGTCAATCGCGTTATGTCGGAATCTCCGCGAATACACCGGTCGCCAGACCGGCGACGCCCGTCGCGGGCCGTGCGAAACGCCGAATCGTTCCCGCGTCGGCGGAACTCCCGGCTGATCTTCTTTGGCGCTCCGAAGTGCTCATACCAGACGGCCTCGAAGATGAATCCGCGAACGGGTGGTGCTCGCGGCCTCTCGTACTGCGTCGCGGTACGCGGGCCGAACGGCCCTACCCCGCGGGTAGCCATCGATCCGACGATGGCCATCGTCCAGCCGGCAGTTCAGCGGGAGGCCCAGATGGTGGACTTTGCTCTATCCGAGGCGCAGCGAGAGCTGCGGCGCGTCGCGCGTGAGTTCGCTCGCAATGAGATCCGCCCCATTGCCGGCGAACTGGATCGCCATCCCGACCCGAAGCAGAGCTTCGCCCGTGACCTCTACCCGAAGGCCAACGCGCTCGGCTTCAACGTCGCGCTGATCCCGGAGGCGTACGGAGGCACGGGCCTGGGTGACCTGGACTTCGCGATCATCCTCGAGGAGCTGGCGTGGGGGGATGTCGGTGTCGCGCTCACGTACGTCGGCCACTGGCTCGCGCTGAGTCCGCTGATCAAGGGCGGCTCCGACGACCAGCGCCGACGCTGGCTGCCGCAGATCGCCGCCTCGCCCGACCACTCGTTCCTCGCCGCGATCTGCGCGACCGAGCACGGTGTCGCCGGCGACCTGACGCCGCGAGAGTATCTCGGCTCGGAGGCCAGGCACGGTGGCGTCCAGCCGCAGGACTTCTTCACGAACTACACGCTGCCCCGCTCCGAGCAGCGGGAAATGACCACGCAGGCGATCCGAGACGGCGATGACTACCTGATCAACGGCACCAAGCGCTTCATCACCAACGGGCCAGTCGCGGGCATGTACCTGTGCATCGCGACGGTCGATCCGTCGCAGCCCGACGCGCTCGCGACGGCCGCATTCCTCGTGCCGGCGGACGCGGCGGGCGTGTCCATCGGGACTATCGAGAACAAGATGGGGCACCGCCTGTCGATCACTTCAGAGATCATCTTCGAGAACGTCCGTGTGCCGTCCGCGGACATGCTCCCCGGCGGCGCGGCCGCGCTACGCTATGGCCTCGAATGCTCGAACACGACCGTCGGCGCCCTCAGCGTCGGTCTGGCGCGCGCCGCTTTCGACGAGGCGATGGCGTACGCGAAGGTGCGCTACAAGGGCGGCAACCGCATCATCTTCCACCAGGCGGTGGGCATGATGCTCGCCGACATGGCGATCGCCGTGAAGACGGCGCGGCTGCTCGTCCACCAGTCGGCGTGGCACAACGACAACCTGGCGGAGCCGAACCCGGTCGCCGCAATGGCCAAGGTGTACGCCTCGGATGTTGCTGTGAAGGTGACGCACGACGCGCTGCAGATTTTCGGCGGCTACGGCTACATGCGCGATCTGCCGCTGGAGAAGTGGGCCCGCGATGCGCGCGTGACGCCGATCTACGACTTCACGAACGAGATGCTCCGCGCCAACTTCATCCTCCCGATGCTGGCATTTGCCGCCGAGGTCTGAGCGTGCATCCGTCGGCCCTGCCCATCGCGGGAGGGGGCGCCGCCACCATCAGGACATCGCGTTGCCTACGGACACCGCGATTCGAGCGTGAAGGTGCCACTCGGACACCCGGCATTGCACCATCGGCCCTTCAGAGTGACCGACCGATGACCCATCATCTAAGATATGGACCGCCTCGCCGGGCGGATGCGCTGGCCGGCGGCATCGGCAGGCCGTCCCGGACATCGACGCCTAGGGGCGACAGGGGAGCGAGGGATGAGCGACCTCGATCGAGCGACGGGCCAGGAGCGCGGGCCCGCTCCGGCTCAGCCGCACGTCATCCTCAACGTCATTACCGTCCTCGGTGCGATCATCGCGGCGACCGGGATGGGCGGCTCCACGTTCGCGCTCGTTGCCGGATTTCTGAACGCGGACCCGAGCGCGGTCAAGGGCCTCCTTGGGTACGTCGTGATGCCGAATGTGGCCCTGCTCGGCGTGCTGCTGATGGCCGCCGGAGTCGTACGCGGCGCGTGGCGCGCCGCACGCGCGGCCGAGGCCGCCGGTCAGCCGCCGAGTGTGCGCATCGACATCGGCGGCTGGCCTCAGTTGCTCGGCATCGCCGCCTTCGCCGGCATCGCGACCGGCGCGCTCATCGTGCTTGGCGGGACGGCCTACCGGGGGATCGAGTTCACGGAATCGACCACGTTCTGCGGCACGTGCCACCGCCCGATGCAGCCGCAGGTCGAGGCGCATCTGACGGGTCCGCACGTCGAGGTGGAGTGCGCCAGGTGCCACGTCGCCTACCGGGCGAGCCCGCTCGGCCCGAACGCCACCGCCTACATCGACTCGAAGATCGGCGGCATGCGGCAACTGCTCGCCGTGATGACGGACAGCTTCGATCGGCCGATCCACGCGCCCGCAAACGCCATTCCGGCGACAAACAGCACGTGCCAGGGCTGCCACCCGCCGGACAAGGATTACCGCGTCGTGCTGCGCGCGTCGCGCGAGTACGCCACCGACGAGAGCAATACGCGCCACACGCGCGTGCTCGCGTTCAACGTCGGCGCCTCCGGCGATCAGGGCGAGAGCGCGCCCGGTCCGGTGATCCACTGGCACGCCTCGGCGAAGCTGGACTACGTCGCGACTGATGAGAGCCGATCGGTAATCTCCTGGGTGGGCGTGGAAGAGCCCGGCGGCCGGGACGAGTGGATGAATCCGGACGCGCCCCTGGCGGGAACGCCCGTCGCATCGGAGCAGCAGCTGATGAGCTGCATCGACTGCCATAACCGCTCCGGCCACCGGATTCCGACGCCCGATGAGCTGGTCGACGACGCGCTCGAGGGCGGCCGCATCGATCGCACGTTGCCGTACGTGAAGCGCGAGGCCGTGGCGTTGCTCGGAGGGACCGTGCCCGTCGCGGCGCCGGACGTCCTCGGCGCCCAGTTCGCGCGGAGCGGCTGGTTTGACCAGCTCGCGAAGTTCTACGAGGACAACTACCCGGAGATCGCGGCGACGCGCCAGGACGCGATCCGGAACGCCGCCGCCGAGCTGGAAAAGATGTCGGCGCAGATCCTGTACCCGGCGATGAAGACGAACTGGCTGACCTACCCCGACAACCTGAGCCACGCTCTCCCCGCGGGCATGGGAACAACGGCGGCGAAGGAAACGCCGGGGGGCTTCCGCTGCCATGGCACGCTCGTGAACACGAAGACGCAGCAACTGCTGCCGGGGACGATGGGTGGCAGCGGCTGCTGGTCCTGCCATGGCGTCGCGTCGGATTCGACGGCGGAGGTTGGCGCGGTCGATCCGTTGAAGACGCTGACCTGCTCCTACTGCCATCACACGGTCGAGGAGCAGGCCGTCGGGATCGCCCCGGCCACCGCCGGGCACGCGACACTCCCTTTGGGCGTATCGCACCCATAACCCGGCGGATTCAACAGCGACCAGCGACCAGCAACCAGCAACCAGGCGACTAAGATAGGGCCGTGTGGCGCTGTTCGCACGGAGCGCGCCCGCCTAGCATGGCGGCCATCCCCGCATGCGCACGGAGAATCGACGATGTACCTCGACCTCAACCGCAACCTGACGGATACGCAGATCGCCCTGCGCGAGCAGACGCACCAGTTCGCCGCCGAGGTGCTGCGGCCCGCCGCGTTCCAGCTCGACAAGATGGCCCCCGAAGCCGTCATCGCCGCGGGGTCGCCGCTGTGGGACACGCTGCGGCAGGCGTACCGTCAGGGCTACCACATCCGCAGCTTCCCGGAGGCGCTCGGCGGCGCCGGTCTGTCCGGTCTCGACTCGCTCCTCGTCACCGAGGAGATCGCCTGGGGCTCGGCCGACTTCGCGGCGGCGCTCGGCGTATCGACGATCCCGTTCGGCTTCGTGCTCGGAAGCGGCGACCCGGAGCTGATCCGCGAATTCGCCGTCCCCTTCGCGCAGGACACCGAGGCGCGCTACATCGGCTGCTGGGCCGTCACGGAGCCCAACCATGGCTCCGACAGCCTGCTGTTCAGCACGGAGCACTTCCACGACCCGGACATCAGCCTCGACGCGACCGCGCGCCTGGACGGCGACGAGTGGGTGCTGAACGGCCAGAAGTCGGCCTGGGTGTCGAACGGCACCATCGCCACGCACGCGCTGATGAACGTCGGCATCGATGCCTCGCGCGGCATGGCGGGCGGCGGATTCTGCATCGTCCCGCTCGGGCTGCCAGGCGTCAGCCGAGGTAAGCCGCTGGACAAGCTGGGGCAGCGCGCGCTCAACCAGGGGCAGATCTTCCTGGACAACGTGCGCATCCCCCGCAACTACATGCTCGTCGGCCCCGAGGGCTGCGCCGCCGCGGTGGAGGCGCTGCTCACCGGCGCCAACGCCGGCATGGGCACGATCTTCGCGGCGGTAGCACGCGCGGCGTTCGAGGAAGCGCTCGCGTACGCGAAGCAGCGTGTGCAGGGCGGGCGGCCCATCGTCGAGCACCAGCTCGTCCAGCACCGCCTGTTCGAGATGTTCATGAAGGTCCAGGCCGCCACCGCGCTCTCGCGCCACGCCGCCGCCTATAACCGGGGCGGCCCGCCCGCCGCCCAGATCTCCATGGCGTCCAAGGTGTTCTGCACGCAGGTCTCGTACGAGGTGTCGTCTGACGCCGTGCAGATCCACGGCGGCATGGGCCTCTGCAAGGAGCTGCTCGTCGAAAAACTCTTCCGCGACGCCCGCGCATCGATGATCGAGGACGGCAACAACGAAGTGCTCGCCCTCGCCGCCGCGCGCCGGCTCATCGGCGGCTAGCGTCGCAAGCCTCCCCCTTCCCGCCCCGGGAAGGGGGCCGGGGGGTTAGGTCCGCTC
>ORMF010139889.1_pt1 | contig 38723 bp, 35 predicted proteins | sample 1779871 | NCBI WGS metagenome assembly ORMF01 (sample SAMEA104232316, study PRJEB22302) | groundwater metagenome | biome: forest; feature: aquifer; material: groundwater | place: USA | collected 2011-08-07 | depth 5.4 m
ACCGCCCCCTCCTCTCCGCCGGCCGGAGAGGACCAGCGCGCATCGCGGAGGTGCGGTCCACTTCAACAGCAGCGTGCACTCTCCAGTACCCGCGGAGCTTCAGCTCCGCCCCATGCTCGATCCCACGCCCCACAACCTCCTCTCCGCCGGGCGGAGAGGACCAGCGCGCAGCGCGGAGGTGAGGTCCACATCAACAAAAGGGGCGCCACCGGCGGCGCCCCACTCGAAATTGCATCGGAGAACCGACACCTACTCTTCAAACTCAACTTCGTCGGGCTCTTCCTCGCGCGCGGCGTCGAACAGATTGACCTCGCGCGGCTCAACCTCCGGCTCGGTCTCGTCCGCCGTGTCATCCCACTCTTCGACCTCGTCCGAGCCCTCGTCGTCGTCGTCCATATCGGAACGGACGAGGCTCTCCTTCGTGTATGCGCGCACGGTGTCGCCCGCCTTGCCGGCGGGGAACGAGAGGCGTCCGATCTGGCTGGGATCCTGGAACGTCTCTTTGATCATCACGCGCACGGTGTCGCTGGTGATGCCGACCACCGCGGCCGCGTACTTGTTGCCGCCGTTGATCAGCCGGGATAGACGCAAAGCCAGCTTCGGTTCGATGTCGCTGATGTACTCGCCCGCCATCGACTCGACGGTCAGTCGCGAACCGATGCCCTTCAGCGCCACCTCATCGCCTGCCGAGAGCGTGGCGAGCATCTTGAAGTTCGCCGGCTTCAGCGTCGTCACGCCGGACTTGCCCATCTCCTCGATGAACAGGCTGGTATCGACCTGCTGCGCCTTGTCGGGCTCGGTCTTGGCGCGCGCGCTCGCCAGACGGTCGAGGTTCTTCCGCGCGATCATGTTCGTGGGCTCGAGTTCCAGCGCCCTGTTGTACGCCTCGCGAGCCTCCTTGATCTTGCCGGTCTCGCTCAGCGCCTTACCCAGCCGGTTGAAGGCGTCCGCCTCGCCGGGGAATACGGCGATGATCGCTTTGTTCGCGGTGATCGCGTCATCCCACCGGCTCTGCATCGCGAACTGGACAGCCTGGTCGGTGCGGACGCGTTTGATGCGTGCTTTGTCTTCTGCCTTGTATGTCATATGTCCTCTGGACTACCCCTTGCGGCTTACGTCGCGAGATTGTAGGCGGTTCTCGTGGGCAATACAAGAGCCGATCACCGGTTCTACTATCGTCCGATTTCGCAGCCGCTCAAGCGCAACGAGTACGTAACACTACGCACGCGACACGGCGAACGATCCTCGTCCACCGCCGCGAAACCCCGTATATTTCGAGCCATGACCGATACCGAGCCCGTCAGCGAGATCGTCGTCCGCGGCATCGTCGTGGGATCGTTCATGGAGAACTGCTGGGTCATCGGGAACCGGCGGACCGGCGAAGCGATCTGCGTCGACCCCGGCGACCAGCCCGATGAGGTATTGGCGATGGCGCGCGATATGGGCGTGCGCATCAAGTACATCGCCAACTCGCACGCGCACATCGACCACATCCTCGGCGTGGGGGCCATCCGCGACGCCACGGGCGCGAAGTTCCTGCTGCACGCCGGTGACCTCGAGCTGGCGCGCAACACCGCGGCCACGGCCAAGGGATGGATGGGCATCGACATCCCGAACCCGCCCGATCCTGACGCCTTCCTCGACGACAACGATGACATCGATGTCGACGGCCTCAAGCTGAAGGTGCTGCACACGCCGGGCCACACGCGCGGCAGCGTGTGCTTCTACGCGAACGGCATCGTATTCGCCGGCGACACGCTCTTCCAGGGCTCGATCGGCCGCACCGACCTCCCCGGGGGCGACTACGACGAGGAGATGGCGAGCATCGTGGAACGGCTGCTCGTGCTCCCGGACGATACGATCGTGCTGCCAGGACACAACGACCAGACGACCATCGGCCACGAACGGCAGCGCAACCCGTACGTGCGCATGGAGCTCACGAAGCGCGCCGGTACGGGCTAACAGGCTGCTGAAGAACCACCCTTGTTCTCGTGGCGCGGGCTTTCAGCCCGCGTTCGCGGATGCAGATCGCCCGCATTGACGCCCAAACGCCGCCCAGTGATTTTTCAGCACCCTGCTAAGCGCCAGCGTCACCGCTCGCACCGTCGGCGCCGGGCGGCACATCTTCTGCGTCATCCGCATCCTCAACTTCGGCTTTGAGGTTCGCGAGCGCCTCGACCAGCGCGATCTCGTACCCCTGGTCGCGCATACCGAACGTCATGATGCGAAACAAGGTGTACTTCCAGCCGAAGGGTGTCAGCCGCGCCGCTACTTCTGTGTGATCTGCCTTCGGCTCGAGGACGTACGTGAGCCAGCACGGCACGTCGCCGATCGTCACGCGCAATTCGAGCGATCGCGGAGGATCGCGCCGCAGGATCGCGAACGTGTCGCCCTCATGCGCGTCCGCGGCTTTGAGATCGCGCTCGATCGCGTCGTAGATCGCCTGCGGTTCGGCGCGAATCGCGAAGGCCTTCTCGATTGGCATGATCATGCTCCCGCGCGAAGGTGTAGTGGCGGCGGCGTCCGTCCACCGACATAATACGCCGGTCGCGGTCGTACACGGAGATCGAGGGAATATGACGGGACGTAGGACGGCGGCACGCTGCGCATGGTTCGCCGCCGCCGTGCTTGCCGCGTGCGGTGGCGGCAGCAGCGCTCCCCGACAGTCAACATCGCCCCCCGCGCCGGTACCCGGGGCGACCATCGAGATTCCGAAGGGGCAACCGCTGAAGATCGGCGTCTCCGCGGCGCTGAGCGGCGACCAGCAGGGCCTCGGCCTGGATCTTGCCGACGCCGTCGAACTGGCGGTAAGGGATCGCAAGGCGACGCTCAAAGGGCACCCGCTGCGCGTCGTGCGCATGGACGACCGTTGCGGCGATGCCGAACAGGCGGTCGCCGTCGCGCGATCGCTCGTTGCGGACCAGGCCGTCGCGGGCGTCATCGGCCCCATGTGTACGACGGGCGCCCAGGCCGCCGACAGCGTGTACGAGGCCGGCCACGTCATCCACATCCTGCCGGCGGCCACGCGCGACGATCTGTCGCAGCAGGGCGAGCGATTCCTCTTCCGCACGGCATGGGTCGATATCGCGCAGGCGAAGGCGCAGGCTGTCTATGCCGCCACGAGCCTCCATGCCTCGACCGCCGTCGTCGTCGACGATGCGGAGCCGTACGGGACGGCGCTGGCCGATGAGTTCGCCGCGGCGTTCCAGGCGGGTGGCGGCACGGTGGCGTCGCGCGAGCGCGTTCAGCGCGGCGACAAGGACTTCTCCGCTCTCGCCCGCAAGGTGACGACCGTGAATCCGGACATCGTCGTGTTCGAAGGGCTCAACCCCGAGGGCGCGCTGGTCGTGCAGGCACTGCGCAAAGGCGGGTATCGCGGCGCGTTCATCGCGCCGGACGGCGTACTCAGCGCGCGCGACTTTATCGGCGCCGACAAGAGCAGCTCCGCCGATGGCGCCATCGTCACGGGTGGCCCGGTGCCCGACGACGCCTTCGTGGCAACGTTTCGCGATGCGTTCGGCCGCGTCCCGGGTACGCCGTTCGTACTACAGGCGCACGATGCCGCGACGGCCCTGCTCAAAGCGATCGAATCGGTGGCGACGGAACGCGCCGATGGCGCCCTGATCATCGACCGCCAACAACTGGCGGCCGCGTTGCGCGCGCAGAGCTCCGAAGGGCTGACGGGGCCCATTCGCTTCGATGATCAGGGCGATCGGAGCGGCGCGACAGCGCGCGAAGCTGGGCTCGTGGTGTACGTGGTGAAAAACGGGCGGTTCGAGCCAGCGCCGTAGCCAGGTCGCCGGAATTACGCGCCGCGCCCGCCCGCGACACATCGACGCACGAACCCTGCTTCAAACCCCTGCTTTGGCGTGCGCGGGCACGTCCGCATCGCCGGTCAGGTAGGCGCCACGCGGGGGCCCTCCTGCCTGCGCCGAGATATCAGCGAATTTCCAGAGGTTTTACACAACACATGCCCGCCAACCACGGGCTTCCTGCGACGATACTTGCAGGAGTCGATTCGGAAGGACGCACCCATGCCGGCCGCCACCCCCAGCCCCGCGCCCGCCGGCTCCGCCCGGCAGCCTGCCTCCGGCGCGCGCGTGGTGGTCGTCGATGACGACGAGCACATCCGCGAGCTGGCATCGCTGTACCTGGCCAAGGAGGGCTTCGACGTCACGTGCGCCGTCGACGGGACGACCGCCGTCGCCACGATCCAGCGCGTCAACCCGAGCCTCGTCGTGCTCGACTTGATGCTGCCGGGGATCAGCGGCTTCGACGTCTGCAAGGAGGTGCGGCAGTCCAGCAACGTCCCCATCATCATGCTCACCGCGCGCGACGAGGACGTGGACAAGATCGTCGGCCTGGAGCTGGGCGCCGACGACTATCTGACCAAGCCCTTCAACCCGCGCGAGCTGGTCGCCCGCGTCAAGGCGATCCTCCGGCGAGCGGAAGCCGGCGCCACGCACGCAGCCGGCCCCGTGGTCCAGGTCGCCCGCCTCCGCATCGACAAGCTGCGCCGCGAAGTGACCGCCGACGGCCAGGAGCTGACCCTCCGCACAAAAGAGTTCGACCTGCTGACGATGCTGGCCGAGAACGCCGGCATCGTACTGACGCGCGAGCAGTTGCTGGACCGCGTCTGGGGCTACAATTTCTACGGCGAGACGCGCACCGTCGATGTGCACGTCCAGCACGTCCGGGCGAAGCTCGCGGGCACCGGCCTCAGCATCGCCACCGTGCGAGGCGTCGGCTACAAGCTGGTCGAGGACGCCGGCAGCCAGGATTAGCGCTGTGTTCAAGAGCCTGCGGTTTCGCATCATCGCGTCGTTCGTCATGATCGTGGTGATTACGCTCTTGACCGCGGCAGCGGGGCTGTACGCGCGGCTCGGCGGATACCAGGAACAGATCACGGCGGCCACCCTGCGCCAGATCGCCGCACCGATCTACTACAACCTCACGCTGAATCCGGCCGGTACGGGCACCGTGCGTGGCGGCGCGCGCTTGCGCGCCGACCTGCTCGAGTACCTGCGACTGCAACACGAGGACACCGGCGTCATCGTCTTGCTGCTGGCCAGCAACGGCAGCGTGATCCCCGAGGCGATCAGCGATCAGTCGCTGCTCGATGAGCGTTTCCGCGTCCCTCCGCCACCGGCGAAGGGCCCCAACTTTCGCCAGTTGACGGAAGGCACGCACACGACGGTCGATGGCCGGACGCTGCTCTTCGTCACGGTGCCCATGCCCGCCACGGTGCGGCTGCAGCAAGCGGGTGTGGCCGCCATCGTCGTCGCCCTGCCGCAATCGGCCGGGCCCGACGTCTACAAGGACCTGCGGCAGCGCCTGCTCTTCGCCGGATTCGTCGGGTCGGCCGCTGCCGTCCTGGTCGGGCTCGTGCTCTGGGCGTCGCTCTACCGGCCGCTGGGTAAGGTGACACGCGGCATCCGCGCCGTCGCACACGGCAACTACGGCGAGCGTGTGCCCGTCTCCGGCCCAAGCGAAGTGCGGGCACTGGCCGAGGACGTCAACGCGATGGCCGACTCCGTCCAGGCTTCGCAACGCGCGCTGCGCGAGTTCCTCGCCAACGTCTCTCACGAGCTGAAGACGCCGCTCACGTCCATTCGCGGCTTCTCGCAGGCGATGCAGGACGGCACGCTCGACACGCCGGAAGAGCGTGACCGCGCCGTCCGCGTGATCGATGTCGAGTCGCGACGGCTGCTGCATCTCGTCGGTGAGCTGCTCGACCTGTCGCGTATCGAGTCTGGACAGCAGCGCATGGACATCGCCGATGTGCCCGTCTCGGACCTCCTCACGCACGTCGCCGACGTGTTCACCCTGCGCGCGGAAGACGCCGGCCTGCGGCTCCAGGTGAAGCGGGAGACCGACGCGGTCGTGATAGCCGACTTCGATCGCATCGAGCAGGTGCTCGGCAATCTCATCGACAACGCGCTCCGCCACTCCCCGGCGTCCCGCTCCGTCACCGTGACCGCGCGGGGATCCCGCGACGGGTACGTCGAGCTGTCCGTCGCGGACGAGGGCACCGGCATCGCACCCGAGGACCTGCCCCACGTGTTCGACCGCTTCTACCGCAGCAAGGACGAGACGGCCGGCAGCGGCGCCGGACTCGGGCTCGCCATCTCGCGCGAGATCGTGCGCGCGCACGGCGGCGAGATACGCGTCGAGTCCCCGCCCGCCGGAGGCACGCTCTTCACCTTCACACTGCCGGTGAGCGATGCGACCGCGGGCAGCGCGGCCACACCGCGCCGGCAGCGCGGATCGGATCCGGCCGCGGGCGCGCGCATCGCCGAAGCCTGACCCGCCGCCGCCGCGGATCGGCGCAGGCATCGTGGCGGGCATTCAGCCATGGCGGCGCAGAAACGCATCGTGGCGCGGGCTTTCAGCCCGCGGCTCAGCACCGCACCGCACCTCACGACGACTCGCCTCTTGACCGCCGACTGGAACGCCCGTCACGGCTGTCGTGGCAAGAAGTACGCACGAAACAGCATCTCTGCCTCTCGCTCAACCTCCGTCACGGTGCCGCCGGGGTAGCGGCGCACAACGGAGTCGAGTTCGCCCATGTACGAGTCGAGGAAAATGAACGCGACATCCTGGCTTCGGTTCGCTTCAAGATCGAGCGGTGCGTCCGTAATCGCGCGCGATGGCGCGCGAAACTCGCGCGACCGATCGACGCCGTGCACCGCGGGCGCGATGAATCGCCTCGTCTCGTAGTCGATGCTCCAGTGGTCGCTGTAGAAGTACACGATCGTGTCCGGAGGCAATCCCGCCATGAAGTGCGACGCGGCATCCATCTGGTACGGATAGGTATAGCGAAAGTCCGCGTCGGCCTGCACCGGACCGAAGTACTGGTACGTCGACATGGCGCCCACGTACGCGGGAAACACCAGGACGAGCAGCGCCGCATAGCGCGCACGCCCCGGCAGCCGAAGCATACGCTCCCACAACCACGCCAGCGGCAACGCCGCCAGCAGCGCGATGAACGGCACAAGCCCCATCGTGCGGCGAAACAGCCCATCGCCGACGGTCAGCAGCGCGCCCCAGGGCATGACCACAATGGACGCCAAAACGACCGCGTACTCCGCCCGCCGCCAGTTCCAGATCGCTATTATCAGGCCGACCAGCATGCCCGCGAACATCAACCGGCCCAACGGGGGATGCCCGCGCGTCGCCAGCCCGTCGCCCAGGTCAACCCGGCCGCCGTTGATCAACGCGCCCTGCCACTCTGTCGCGCGCGACCAGATCAGGTGGGCGTGTTCGCCAACGCCATCAGCCTGTCGCCACTGCTCGGAGTCGGTGAGACTCACGAGCTTCTGGTGGAAGCGATAGTCGTCCGTGTGATTGACGATGTACTGCAACATCGGCAGCGAGATGGCGATCGCCGTGAACGCGAAGACAGCGCCGAAGGCGACTGGCCGATAGCTCCGCCGCCAGTTCCGAGGCCACGACGCGTACCGCCAGCACATGGCGATGAAGGGGAGCGGCAGAAACAGGTAGAAGGCGTTGTACGTGTACACGCCCAGCCCGGTAAGGACGCCGGCCAGCACGAAGAGCGCGAAGCTTCGCAGCCGCATCGCGTGCCACAACGCCAGCAGCACCGCCATCTCCGCGAAGGGCCACGCGACGACCATAAACCCCGTCCGGCTCAGGTGCAGATGCCACGTCATCACCGCCAGCAGCACCGCCGCAAAGGCGGCCGTGGTGCGGTTGAACATCGTGGCGAAGGCAGCGTACGCGAGAGGGATCGTCGCGATCCCGAAGAGCGCCATCGACAGGCGCAACGTAAACGTCGTCTGCGGGAGAAACTCGAACAGCAGCGCGGTGAAGTACAGCGGTCCCGTCGGCTGCCCGACGGCACTCGTTACGTACGGCCCGATCCAGCCTTCGTGCAGGACGCGTCGCGCGTCCAGCCCCGTCCAGGCTTCGTCGCCGTGGAGCCCGAGCGGAACGGTGCCGAGATGCCACACCCGCAGGACCGCAGCAAGCAACGTGATCGCGGTGATGATCGCCAGGTCGACCCGTGAGGCGGCCGACGCCCGCGTGATGCGGTGAACACGCTCGCGGACCCAGGCCGCGATCCGGAACAGCCGCCGCGACGGCCGGGCCGCCATCGCCGATTGCTCCTCCATCCGCACCGCGCTCCTTTCCACGCCGCCCCGCGAGCATACTAGATGATCATGCATCGCGAATATCCGGCGACCCGCCGCTCCGGTACGATGATCGCGGGTTCAGGGAGGAAGCATGGCCGTCACGAACAAATCGCTGCGCGTGCCCGTGAAGCAGCTCCGCCGCGTCTGCGACGTGCGCTCGCTGAAGTTCAAGACGACGTCCGACCTCGCACCGCTCGACGGCACCGTGGGACAGGATCGCGCCGTCAACGCGCTGGACTTCGGGCTGAGCATCGAAGCGGCAGGGTTCAACGTCTACGTGTCCGGCCCGCCCGGCACCGGCCGTTCGACGGAGCTGAAGGCGCAGGTCGCGCGCATCGCCGCGACGCGCCCCGCGCCGCGCGACTGGTGTTACGTCTTCAACTTCCGCGATCCGGCGCGGCCGCGCGCGCTGAGCCTGCCCGCCGACCGCGGGCATCAACTCAGCCACGATATCGACGAGCTGGTCGCGACGGTCCGCAGCGAGGTGCCGCGAGCGTTCGAGAGCGATGAGTACATCCAGCGTCGCGAGCAGGTCGGGCGCGAGGTCCAGACGCAGCGCGAGCAGTTTTTCGAGGCACTGCAAAAAGAGGCCAGCGAGCGCGGGATGACGGTGAACATCACGCCGATGGGCATCACCACCGTACCCCTCATCGATGCCAAACCGATCACCAAAGAGCAGTACGATGCGCTCTCCGAAGAACGCACGCACGAACTGCAAGCGCGCACCGCCGAGCTCGAATCCATCATCGCGCAGATGGCGCCCCAGCTCCGGCGCATGGACCGCGGCTCTCATCTGCTGCTCGCGGAACTCGACAAGCAGGTCATGGTGGCCATCACATCACCAAGGCTCGATGAACTGAAGCGCGACTACGCCGAAGAACCCGTCGCTGTCGAGTTCATCGACGCGCTCGGCGCCGACATGATCGAGCACATCGACGACTTCCGGTCGCCCGACCAGGAGCAGCAACCCGTCGTCCCCGGACTGCCCGCGATGCCACGCGACGGCGTGTTCAACCGCTACAAGGTCAACGTCGTCGTTACCCGTGCCGCCGATGCCTCCGCGCCCGTGGTGATCGAAGAGAGCCCGTCGTACTACCACATGTTCGGCCGCATCGACTACCGGGCAAGCTTCGGCTCGATGGTGACGGACCACACGATGATCAAGCCCGGCGCGCTGCATCGCGCCAATGGCGGCTTCCTCGTCGTGCAGGCACTGGATGTCCTGACGCAGCCCCAGGTCTGGGACACTCTCAAGCGCACCCTGCGCACGCGCCAGATACGGCTCGAGAACCTCGGCGAACAGTTCAGCGTCATCCCGACGACGACGCTCTCGCCCGAACCGATCCCGTTGAACCTGAAGGTGGCGATAGTCGGCACCGCGCGCGTCTTGCAGATTCTGCAGTCGGCCGATGAAGACTTCCGCAAGCTGTTCAAGGCGAAGGCCGACTTCACCACCGACGTCGACCGCATCGACGAGCATGTCGGGCTCTACGCGCGCTTCATCGCCAGGCAGGTAGCGGATCTGGGCATGCGCCCGTTCGACCGTGCGGCCGTGGCGCAGGTCATCGAGCAGAGCTCCCGCATGGCCGCCGACCAGGACAAGCTCTCGCTGCGGATGATGGATATCGTCGATCTGCTCGTGGAAGCGGACTACTGGGCCTGCGACGAAGCCAGCGCGACCGTCGGCGCGACGCACGTCAGCAAGGCGATCGACCAGAAGATCTACCGGTCGAATCTGATCGAAGAGCGCGTGCAGGAGTACATCACCGACGGCACGATCAAGGTAGATGTCGCCGGCGCCATCGTCGGCCAGGTGAACGGGCTCTCGGTGTTCGACCTGGGCGACTACTCATTCGGGCGCCCTACGCGAATCACGGCGCGCGTCAGCATGGGGCGCGGCCAGGTGATCAATCTCGAGCGCGAGATCTCGAAGAGCGGCCCTTCGCACAGCAAGGGGTTCCTCATCCTGCAGGGCTACCTCAACGGGAAGTTCGCCCACCGGCAGCCGCTGTCGTTCGCGGCGAGCCTCACATTCGAACAGGTGTACGACGAAGTCGACGGCGATAGCGCATCATCGACCGAGCTGTACGCGCTGCTCTCGGCGATCACGGACGTCCCGCTCAAGCAGGGCATCGCCGTGACCGGCTCAGTGAACCAACTCGGCGAAGTGCAGGCGATCGGCGGCGTGAACGAGAAGACCGAAGGCTTCTACGCCGTCTGCAAAGCGCGCGGGCTCACGGGCGAGCAGGGCGTGATGATCCCGAGGGACAACGTCCGGAACTTGATGCTGAAGCCGGAGGTGGTGCAGGCGGTCGCTGACGGCCGGTTCCACATCTACGCCGTCTCGACGATCGAACAGGGCATCGAGCTGCTGACGGGGATGCCCGCGGGCAAGCTCCGCAAGAACGGCACGTATGCGGAGGGGACGATGTTCCGCCGCGTCACGGACACGTTGGCAGAGATGACGAAGCGCGCGATGGAGGTAAATCGCGGCGCGCGAGAGCCTGTGGCGGCGACATCTGTCGCCACCGACGGCGCGAAGCCGACGCCATCGCCGAAGAAGCGGTGAAGACCCGGACCGAAGTCTCCGCCGGCGGCGTCGTGTTCCGCCTGCGCGACGGCGGCGGCTTCGATGTGACCCTGATCCTCACCCACGAGCGCCGCTGGCAGCTGCCGAAGGGGTGGATCGACGAGGGCGAGTCGCCCGAGCAGACCGCCGTGCGCGAAGTACGCGAGGAAGCCGGCATCGTCGCCGAGGTCGTCGGCCCGCTGGGCGATATCGAGTACCAGTACGTATCGACGTACGACGCCGAGCCGGCGCGCGTGCACAAGCGCGTGCACATGTTCCTGCTGCGCTACCTGAGCGGCACGACAGACGATCACGACGACGAAGTGATCGAGGCCCGCTGGGCGGAGATCGGCGAAGCAGAGCGGATGCTCGCGTTCAAGGACGAGCAGCGCATGATGGCGAAGGCGCGCACGTTGCTATCCGCGGTGGATTCGCCGAATGTAGACACGGGATGAGCGTTGGGATCCTGTCATCCAGAGCGAAGCGAAGGATCTCCCCCGATCCAGCACGCAACCACGAACAACAACACGAATGCGCGCCCGCCGATGTAGGACAGCCGCCCCCGGCTGTTGGACAGGACTCGCGCACGGCCACGAAAAAGTGGCACAGCCGTCCCCGACTGTGAGTCGCGATCCCTGGCCGGAGCGTTGCTATGCTGAACGAGCGAATGAGCCGGATCGCGCAAGATCCTTCGCTACCGCTCAGCATGACAGCATCTCCATCCGCCGGCAGTCGCTGAGCTGTTGGACAGGACTCGCGCACGGCCACGAAAGAGTGGCACAGCCGTCCCCGGCTGTGAGTCGCGATCCCTGGCCGGAGCGTTGCTATGCTGAACGAGCGAATGGACCCGGATCGCGCAAGATCCTTCGCTACGCTCAGGATGACAGCATCTCCATCCGCCGGCAGTCGCTGAGCACGAACCGCCAGGAGAACGGCGATGCCCGACACCAACATCCCGCCACTCCGAGGCCCTGTACTCGCGACGCACGGCATGGTCTCCTCCGAACACCCACTCGTCTCGCAGACCGGCGTCGATGTGCTGCGACGCGGCGGTAACGCCTTCGATGCGGCGCTGGCGATGTCGGCGCTCCTGCCCGTCGTAAAGCCGCACCGCAACCACCTCGGCGGCGATGCCTACATCCTCGCGTACCCGAAGGCTGAGGAGCGTGTCACGGCGATCTGCTCCGGCGGCAAGGCGCCCGCGGCGGCGACACCCGATCGATATGCAGACGGCATCCCGGGGCACGGCGGCGCTGCCGTAGCGATCCCGGGCCTCGTCGACGCGTGGCAAGAGTTTCACGGACGCTGGTGCACCATGCCGCTCGCGGATCTGCTGCGGCCGGCGAGCGGCTACGCGCGCGACGGGTTCGCCGTGACGCGCGAACTGGCGCTGAACCTGTCGGCAGCGACGCGGCTGTTCGGGAAGTATCGCGGCATGGCCGACGCGCTCTACGTCGACGGCGCGCCGCCCGCCTTCGCATCGACGCTGCGCCAGCCGGATCTCGCGGACACGCTCGACGGCATCGCCGCGGGCGGGCGCGCGGCGTTCTACGAGGGCGCGATGGGGCAGCGCATCGCCGACGGCGTGCAAGCGGCGGGCGGCCACATGAGCGCCGACGATCTCGCGTCGCACCGCGCCGACGTGCTGGAGCCGCTCTCGGTCGACTATCGCGGCCACACGGTCTACGAGACGCCGCCGAACTCGCAGGGGCTGATCCTGCTCGAAATGCTCAACCTCATCGGGTCGTACGACCTCGGCGCGTGGGGGCACCTCTCGCCCGACGCAGTGCATCATATGGTCGAGGCGAAGAAGCTGGCGTTCGAGGACCGGCTGCGCTTCGCAGGCGATCCGTCCGTTGTGCCGTTCGACCCGAAGCGGCTGCTCACGAAAGAGTGGGCCGCCGAGCGGCGCGCGTCGATCGATCCGCGGCACGCGCGGCCGGCGCCCATCGCGGCGGCGACGCACGACACGACGTCGTTCGTCGTCGCGGACGGCGCCGGCAACGTCTGCTCGTTCATCCAGAGCATCTTCGCGAACTGGGGATCGGCGGTCGCCATTCCCGGCACGGGGATCATCATGAACAACCGTATGTGCGGCTTCTCGCTTGATCCGGCCAGCCCGAACGTGCTGGCGCCGGGCAAGCGCACGATGCACACGCTCAACACCTACCTCGTGTTCCGCGACCTGTCCGCCGAGGCGGGCGGTCACCCGTACATCATCGGCAATACGCCGGGGGCCGACTTCCAGGTGCAGACGAACTTGCAGGTGATCACCGGCATCATCGACTACGGCCTCGACCCGCAGGCGGCGATCGACGCCGCCCGCTGGGGCGACACGCCCGGCGGCCTGCTCGTCGAAGAAGAGCTGCCCGCCGAGACGCAGCGCGAACTCGCAAGCCGCGGCCACGACGTGAAGCCGCTGCTGCGCGCCATGGCGCCAATGGGCCGCGCCCAGGCGATCGTCATCGACCCGGCGACGGGCGCCATGATCGGCGGCAGCGACGCCCGCGGCGAAGGCGCGGCTGTGGGGTGGTAGAAGAGTCGGGCTTGCGTCTTCTGGGCTGTAGAAGTCGTATAGTGACCGAATGAGCAGGTCGTTGCTCGACGATGCGTTTGCCCATCATGTTTGGGCGACACTGCGGCTGATCGATGCGTGCCTCGCGCTCAGTCCTGCGCAGTTGGACGCCGCAGTCCCTGCGACCGACCGTTCGATTCTCGCGACGATGCGCCACGTCATCGGGAACGAATCCTTCGAACTCTTCGTCGCGAGTGGTGAGCGTGGCTCCTTCATCAGGGCGGACCGGATGGGGCTTGCGGAGCTCAGGGCCGCGATGGCGGACATCGGCACCGGATGGTCGCGACTTCTCGACGAGGGCATCGATCCGGACGCCGTGCTTCGTGAGGTCGACCCTGACGACGGGTACCAGAAGCACGCTCCGATGGGCATCCGTCTGGCGCAGGCGCTGCACCACGGGACCGACCATCGGAGCCAGATCTGCACCGCGCTCACGACGCTCGGTGTGAAACCGCCGGCCGTTGACGTGTTTACCTTCGGCCTGCAGGATGGCCGCGTTGTGGAGGTGCCAGCGCCAACCTGACCACATCGCCGGTCGGTAGGGTGTGCGCCGGACTGTTACGCTAACTGCAGAGGTGCACATGACCAAAGCCGAGTTCCACTTCTCCCCGCGGCCTAACCGCGCGCACGAGATCGCGTGGCAGACGTGGTCGGCGGAGGCGTTTGAGCGGGCGCAGCGGGACGACAAGCCGGTGCTGCTCGGCATCTCCGCTGTCTGGTGCCACTGGTGCCACGTCATGGACGAGACGTCGTACTCGGACTCTGACGTCATCGGGCTGATCAACGAGCGCTTCGTCGCGATCCGCGTCGACAACGACCAGCGGCCTGACATCGACGCGCGCTACAACATGGGCGGCTGGCCGACGACGGCGTTCCTGACGCCCGCGGGCGAGGTGATGGCCGGCATGACGTACATCCCGCCGGACCAGATGCGCGACGTGCTCAACCAGGTCAGCACGTACTACAAGGACAACAAAGCGTCGATCGAAGAGAAGATCGCGCAGCTCATGCAGAACCGCGAGCACTCGTCGGACGCGAACGCTGGCGACGGCGACGAGTTGTCCGACCAGATCCTGCGCGACGTGCTGCACGCGGCGCAGGACGGCTACGACCCCGTGTTCGGAGGGTTCGGCAACGAGCCGAAGTTCCCGCACAGCGACGCCATCGACCTGCTGCTGCATCACTACCTGCGCGACGCCGACCGCGACGCGCTGCACATGGCGCGCAAGACGCTGGAGGCGATGTGCAAAGGCGGCACGTACGACCAGGAGTGGGGCGGCTTCTACCGCTACTCGACGAAGCGCGACTGGAGCATCCCGCACTACGAGAAGATGCTCGAAGACAACGCGCAGCTCCTCCACGCGCTCCTCAAGCTCTACCGCATCTCCGAGAACGACGAGCACCGCCGCTACATCGATTTCACGATCGCGTATCTCGATGCGTGGCTGAGCGATCCGGCGACGGGCGCCTTCTACGGCTCGCAGGACGCCGACGAGGAGCTGTATCCGCTGCCGAACGAAGAGCGAAAGAAGTTCGCGCCGCCGTACGTCGACAAGACCGTGTATACAAGCTGGAACGCGATGGCGATCGCGGCGTACCTCGAAGCGTCATGGACGCGCGGCCGCCCCGATCTGCGCGATCGCGCGCTGAAGGCGCTCGACTTTCTCTGGGAGCGCCTGCACACCGACGCCGATGGCATGTACCGATTCCTCGCGCCGGACGGGCCGAAGATCCCCGGACTGCTCGGTGACCAGGCGTGGACGGCGCTCGCCTGCCTCGACGCGTACGAAGTGGCCGGCCGCGTGCGGGATCTCGATCGCGCGAAGCAGCTCGCGGCGTTCATGTCGGATCGGCTCGCCGTCGACGGTGGCGGCTTCCGCGATACGCCGCCAGAGCATGAGACGCTCGGTCGCCTCGCCCAGCCGCAGACGCCCGTGAAGGAGAACAGCATCGCCGCGCTCGTGTTCATCCGGCTGGCCCGCCTGACGCACGACGAACGTTACGAAGCGATCGCACGTGCCACACTCGCGCGCTTCGCGCACGTCGCCGAGTCGCAGGGCTACTTCGCGTCCGAGTACGCGATGGCAGTCGACCTGCTCCTGAACCCCGGCGCCGACGTGAAGATCGTCGCTACCGCCGGCGATCCCGCCGCGGACGCGCTGCACTCCGCCGCCCTGGCATTGCCCGTCGCCGACCGCGTGATCCGTGTGATCGACGTCGCCGACGCCGCAACCCTCATGGCGGAGGGCCTGCCCGCGCACCCGGCGCCGGCTGCGTACGTCTGCTATGGCACGCTCTGCTCCGCCCCCGTAACGACGCCCGCCGACCTGTTCGAGATCGTCGAGCGGACGAAGCAGGCGTACGAGTCGACGCGGCCATCGATGCCGCTGGCGGGCCCGCGCGGCGGCGCGATGGCCAGCGATTGAGGAGTCTCTCAATCATTCGGTCACTCAGTCTCAGTCGCGCGGGCCGGCGCGGGGACACGGAACGTGGGTGAGCGATGACGCGATCTCGTGACGGCGGCACGGCCCCCGAGCCACCCGCCGAAGGATTGGCTGGGCGCGCGCATTCGCATGGGCGCCGGAGCAATCGCCATCGCCGCGCTGTCGCTGTTCTTCCTGTGACGAGACGATGGAGCGCGGGCGCCCCGCCCGTTTCCCGTAGCGCCGATCCCGTGCCCGTGAGGCGCACGACACCCGGGCAATTCGCATAAGAGTTGCGGTGCGCCGCCCCTGCGGCGACAATGCCTTAACCCCGCCAACACATGCCCGCCTCGGAGCCGCCGTCTGGAAATCGGAGGGAGTCGCCGTGCGCCGGATCTCGATCACCATCGTGGCGATGCTCATCGCGCTCGCCGCGAGCGGCGAGCCCGGACGCGCGATCGCCGCGCAGCCCGTGACAGTCCTCACCGACATACACGACGCAAGCCACAACGCGGTGACGGGCGCCGACGTGCAGGAAGGCGCGGTCCTGCACGTCAGCGCGACCGTGAGAGGTACGGGCGCCGCGCCCACCGGAGTCGTTCGGTTCCGCACGTACGACGGCGCCGGATGCGCAGGTGCCGCTTCCGCCGAGCAGTCCGCTGCGCTCACCGCCGGCACCGAGCCGGTGTCGCACAGTATCGAGATATCGAACGCAGCCGGGGACGATAGCGCGACGATCTGGTCATCACAGGCCGGATCGGAATTCGCCACCGACTGGTTCGGTTCCGTGTTCATGGGCACGGACCCGCCGTTCTTCTCGCACTCTGGCGCCGGATGGCGCTTCACGGACGTGCCGATATCAGCTTCGGACACCATCGACAGCGCGTACCTCCTCTTGCGCATCGCGAAGTCGCGGCCGAATCTCGCGTCGGAAACGTTCGGCACGTGGCAGACGGCGATCCGTGTCGACGCTTCCAGCGGCGCCGATTTCGCCGGATTGGACAACGGCGCCTTCGTTGGGCGGTTCGGATCCGGCGGCGTATCGTGGCAGATCCCGTACAGCCTCGCGCAACCCGACCCGTTCGGCACGCAGCAGGGAGCGACGTACGCCCAAACGCCCGACATCGCGGCCCTCGTCGCATCGCGGATCTCCGGAGCATCGTGGAGTAACGGCAGCGCGGTCGTCGTCGGCATACTCGACGACGCCAGCCCGCCGACGGCGGAGGCGCAGGTGGTCGACGCGCCCGACAACGTGCGCCTCCGCATCGACTGGACGTCGCACGACCCCAGCGCTCGCGCGGAGTCACTCGCGTTCACCGTCACGGCCGCCGCCCGCTCGTATCGCGTCCACTACGACGGCGACACCACCTACGGCGCGGGAGACGGCCCGTGCGTCGCCGTCAACGTCACGCCGCCGGACGCCGACCGGGACGGATACAGCGACGCTGCCGAGGTGGCGCTCGGCAAGGACCCGAACGCCTACTGCGGCGTGATGCGCGCCGACGTCGACGCCGATGGCGTGGTCAGCATCCTCGATCTCTCGCGCGTCGCGCGGTGGTTCGGCCAAAGCGCGCCACCGGCGCCGGGCAGGTACCTTCAGGATGGCGACTCCGTCATCAGCATCCTCGACCTCGTGCGGATGGCACGGTACTTCCTCCAGAACGTGTCAGTGTGTCCGTAGCCGCCGCTTAACGGCCTGTTAACGGCGCCGCGCTACGCTGTATCCACACACATGCAGCAACGTGGAGGCGGAACATGACCGAGTTCGAGCGAGACGAGGGTGAACAGGAGACCGACGACGCGGCCGCGCGGGCAGCCGACGAGCGGGCGGCGCGGCAACGCATGCCGGCGCCTTTCGACATCGCCTTCCTCTCCGGCCGCGAAGACGTGACCAAGCTGCTGCTCGTACGGCACGGACAGCAGGACTACGACGTCAACGGCCCCGTCGCGCAGATCATCGACCCGCCGCTCAGCGACCTCGGCCGCACGCAGGCGCGTCTCGTCGGCGAGTGGCTGTCGACGCAACGCATCGACCACGTCTACGCCAGCCCGCTGCACCGCGCGCACGATACCGGCGTCGAGATCGCGCGTCACCACCGGCTCGAGCCGATCATCATCGATGACTTGAAAGAGGTGGGCATATTTCGTGACGTGCCACCGGATCAGACGCCGTTGGAGTACATCGGGCGGCTAGCGCTCGTCGGCACGCGCCAGCGGATGGTGATCGAGAAGAGCTGGGATGTGTACCCGTACTCGGAGTCGAGCCACGAGTTCCGCAAGCGCGTCATCAACGCCATCGAAGGGATCATCGCGACCCACCCCGGCGAGCGCATCGCGATCGCCTGCCACGGCGGCGTCATCAACGCGTACGTCGGGCACATCATCGGCTCGAAATACGACATGTTCTTCCGCCCGGCGCACACGTCGGTCAACGTCGTCGCCGGCGCCGAGGGCATCCGCGCACTCTACTCGCTCAACGACGTGCGCCACCTGATGACGGCCGAAGGCAGCTTTCACTCGGTCTGAGTCGCTGGTTGCGCCTCGTACGTCTGGGGCTCAGTCGCCCACCTTCACGAGTGGATACGGCAACTGGAAGTCCGCGTCCTTAGCGGGCGTGCCGATGACTTCGACGGCTTCAAGCTGCCGAGTGCCTAAAGACGACTTACTAGCCCGAAAGAGGACCGTGCCGTCATCCGCCCAGCAAGTCTCAACTTGTTCGTTCGGACCGTTCTTGCCGGTGGACAGTACCTGATAACACGTCGCCCGTTTCGAGGCGTATCTGCGTTGGCTGACCCCTTGAATCTTGACGTCCGATAAGTCGATGGGTTGCGTGGCCTCTGCCTCAGACTTCGCTGGCGGGGTCAATCCCGAAACGAGGAACAGCACGTCCGCGGCGTTCTCGGCAAAGCTTCCGCGGACACATGCCGGGCCATTGGGGAGCTGTGTGCTGTTTCCAAGAGTGATACGCGCATTCTCCGCGCACGCGGCTATCCAATCCTTTGTCGTCATGATGAGATCGAAGTCGCGCGGTTGATCTGCCTGGTCCGAGGTCGGCGTGACACGGACGCGTTTGCTCGTGACCCCTTGGTTTCGCCACTCAATCTTCCAGTCCAGATTCGGATTGTCGAAGCCTTCATCGTGAAGCTGATAGATCACGTGACTTGACCCGTGGCGACTTCGTTCGAGCTGCGCCCGAAGGCCGGCCTCCGCGTCCGGTGGAGCTGAAGCCTTGCCGCCTCCGCAGGCACCAAGAACGGCGGCCAATAGGACAAACAACACGAGACCCAAGCGCATCACTTTAGCCTCCCCAAAATCGTCGTGCCGCTAATCGGCTTCGCCTCGCTCCACCACGGCCACGACTCCGGCGTTGCGGCGAAGGCGCCCGCACTGGCACGCACGATCGCGTCGGCGATGCGGGCGGCGCGCACGGTCGTGCGCACGTCGTGTACGCGCACGATGTCGGCGCCGTAGGCGATGTTCAGCGCGGTCACGGCGGCGGTCGCCTCGTCGCGCTGGTCCGGCGCCAGGCCGGTGACGCTGCCGATGAAGTGCTTGCGCGACGCGGCGACGAGCAGCGGGTGACCGAGCGCGCGAAACTCGCCGAGCCGGCGCAGCACTTCGAGATCCTCGTCGTGCGACTTGCCGAAGGCGATGCCGGGATCGAGGATCAGCGCATCGTGCGCGACGCCTGCGGCCTCAGCCTTTGCGATGCGGTCGCGGAAGAAGGCGATATGCGCGCCGACGAGATCGTCGTAATGCGGCGGCTCCGCCGGACGGATCTTCGGGCGCTCGTACGTGTAGTTGATGACGAGCGCGGCATCGTACTTCGCCGCCGCCTCGGCGGTGCCGGTGCCGTACATGAAGCCGCCGATGTCGTTGACGATGCACGCACCTGCCTGCAGCGCCGCTTCGGCGACGGCACGCTTGTACGTATCCGCGGAGATCAAGATGCCCGTTTCGGCCGCAATGCGGCGCACGGCTTGCCCGACGAGTTGCGCCTCTTCGTCCGCGTCGCGCACGGGCACGTCGGCGCGCGCGCTCTCGGCGCCCACGTCGATGATGTCGGCGCCCTCGGCCGCGGCGTCGACCGCGCGGCGCACGGCCGCGTCGAGATCGGCGCCCATTCCGTCGCCCGAGAACGAGTCGTCCGTGAGGTTCAGGATCGCCATGACGTACGTGCGCTCGCCGAGCGGCAGCAGGTGATCGCGGGCGCGCAGCGGCGGGCGGGCGGGCTCCAACGCTAGTCCCAGAAGTCCAGCGTCGTGCGCATCACCTTCTCGAACTCCTCGTCGGACATCTGCTTGTGCAGCGGTGCGATCAGCTCAGCGTCGTTGCCGACCGGGTACCGGCGTTTCGGCTGATCTGCCGTCGCCGCTTCGACGATGATGTCGGCGACGGCCTTCGGGTCGGCGCGGACGGCCCCGCCCGGCGCTTTCGTCGATGAACTCTCGTAGCGGCGAAACAGGTCCGCGTACGGCGAGGCGGCGTCGTCGCGCCGCATCTGCATGCGGTTGTCGCCGATCGATGTCTCGAAGAAACCGGGCTCGATCACGCAGACGTGAATGCCGAACGGGTGCAGCTCGTAGTACGTCGCGTCCGTGATCGCCTCCACCGCGGCCTTCGTCGCCGAGTAGATGCCGCGGAACGGCGACGCGACGATGCCCGCCAGCGAACCGACGTTGACGATGCGCCCGCTTCGCTGCGCCCGCATGATCGGCGCGACCGCACGCGTGACGCGCAGCACGCCGAAGACGTTCGTATCGAATACGCGCAGCGTCTCGTCGTCCTCGAACTCCTCCGTGGGCGCGACGGCGCCGATGCCCGCGTTGTTCACCAGCACGTCGATGCGGCCAGCCTTCTGCCGGACAGCGGCAACGGCCGCGTCCACCGACGCGCGGTCAGTCACATCGAGCTGCACGACCTCCACCGACACCCCTGCCGCGGCGGCTTCGTCGCGCAGCGCGCCTGCCTTCGCGAGGTTGCGCATCGACGCGAACACGGTGTCGCCGCGCTTCGCGAACGCGATCGCCGCGAGCTTCCCGAAACCAGAACTGCAGCCGGTGATCAGTACGACAGACATCGGGGTCGTCTCCTCGATAGAGCGCGGGCTGGTAGCGCACGGAAGCGCCGCACTTGTGCTCGTGGCGCGGGCTTTCAGCCCGCGTTCGCTGATTCAGATCGCCGCTCCGTATTGAGGTCTAAACGCCGGTCGCCGCTCTTGCACCATGCCTTGAACATAGCTTGCAACGTTCGACAGTTGCTCCCCTCTCCACGACGTGGAGAGGGGCCGGGGGTGAGGTGCTCGGTTCGCGGCGCCCGCCATGTTGATCCTCGGGATGGCGCCCCGCGCCATGTAGAGCGGGCTAACCGGCGAACTCTGCCAGCCCCTTCAGCGCATCATCATCGATGTCGACGCGCACGATATCGGCGACGATCTCGACGACGAAGCGTATCGGCAGCACGACATCTTTCGTGAAGACGTGACCGCGGCGGATCACGAGGTCGGTGACCTTCTTGGTATCGCCGTCGTAGATGACGCTATCGACTTCGCCGATCTTCTTGTGCGGGTTGAGCCGCCACACCGGCGAGTCCTTCGTGATCTCCACATCACCCGGATCGATCGCGCGCACTTCGTGCAGGAGATAGGGCCCCGGCTCGCCGGGCATCGAAGAGAGCAGGCGGCGCACATCCGACGCGTCAGGCCAGCCCGGATTCTCGTCGACGATCTCCTCGAAGCTCTCCTGGATGTAGTCGACCGAGAGATCCTTGAATTCGTCCGCGGTCATCGTGAGGTGAATCTTGTCCGAATCCGCATCGCGCAGCACGCCGAGCGGCACGACGCGATCGTGCGAGAGGCCCCAGCCGCCCTTCCAGAGCGGCTCGCCGCTTCGCAGGATGCCCGTATCGACGACGATGTGCGTGAGCTTGAACGTGTCCTTGTTGATGACAAACCGGCTGAGCGTGCCGAGCTTGTGACCATCGGTGCTGACGACGCTCGCGGCGAGATGGAGGTCTTCGAGCTTCATTCGGGCGTACCTTTCGATTGCCGGCGGACGCCGCAGTCAAGCTCATCCTAGCCGATGCCGCGCCTAGCGTCAGCCGAGCGCTTCGGCGCAACCGCGGGCGACAGCGCCATCGTCCGCGGCTTCGATCGTACGCGGATCGAGGAGGACGCGCGCGTCCTCGACCCGGGCGACGATGCCACGATCGCGCAGGCGGGCGGCGAGCGTGGTGGCGTTCCGGCCGCGCGGCGGCGTCAGCGCGACAAGCTTCGCCGGCAGGCTCTCCCCCGGCAGCGAGCCGCCGCCGATCATCGATCGTCCGTCGATAACGCGCGCTGTCGGCCCAATCGCGGCAGCGATCGCCTCGGCACGCGCGGCCAGTTCATCAAGTGGCGTAGCGATCATGCGCCATACCGGGATGCGGCTCTCAGCGTCGCCCTCGACGTAGATCCGCAGCGTCGCCGCAAGCCCGGCGATGCTCGCCTTATCCATGCGGACGGCCCTCGCGAGCGGGTGGCGTTTCATCCGGTCGAGCGCCGCCTGGCGTCCGGCGATGAGTCCGCCCTGCGGCCCGCCAAGGAGCTTGTCGCCGGAGAACATCACCACGTCCGCGCCTGCCGCGATCGATGCCTGAGGCGTCGGCTCCGGCGCCAACCCGTACGTCTCGACGTCGAGCAGGCAGCCGCTGCCGATATCGTCGATCAGCAGCACGCCGCGTGCGCGCGCCAGTGCCGCAAGTTCATCGAGCGGCGCCTGCTCCGTGAAGCCGGTCACCTTGAAGTTGCTCGGGTGCACGCGCATGATCGCCGCTGTCTTCGCGGTGATCGCCGCCTCGTAGTCGGCGGTGCGGGTGCGGTTCGTCGTCCCCACTTCGACAAGCCTGGCGCGAGACTGGCGCATCACGTCGGGAATACGAAAGCCGCCGCCGATCTCGACGAGTTGGCCGCGCGAGACGACAACCTCCTTGCCCGCCGCCAGAGCAGCGAGCGCGAGCAGCACTGCCGAGGCGTTGTTGTTCACGGCCATCGCCGCTTCGGCGCCCGTGAGCCGGCAGAGCAACGGATCGAGGATGGTGTGGCGGGAGCCGCGCGAGCCGGAGGCAGCGTCGTACTCGAGATTGCTGTAGCCCCGCGACACGGCGGCCATGGCTTCGATCGCCTCGCCGGCCAGCGGCGCGCGGCCGAGATTCGTGTGGATGATCACGCCCGTCGCGTTGATCAGCGGCCGAAGCGGCGCCCGAAGGACGGATCCGAGTCGCGCCGTTATGTCACTAACGATCGCCTCGAACGACGGCGCCGCCTCGCCCGCGGCGATGCGTGCCCGAGCGGCATCGAGCGATGCGCGCGCGATGTCAGCGGCAAGGCCGCCCGAGGCCGCATGCAAGCGCTCGTCGGCGAGCAGCCGATCGACGGACGGAAGACCCCTGTACGGATTCGGCGACATTGCGTGATGGTAACATCTGGCCCGATCGCGGGGCTTGACGACCGGGGTATAATCGATCCGTCCCTCTCAGTGCATGGAGGCAATGCGATGGACCGCCTCGCCGAGCTTGCCGCACAACTCAACAGCGTCCTCTGCCAGCTTCACGAAGAAGCGGCGAAGAGCGGGCTGCGTGAACTCAACCCGCCGCTCGCGTGGCTCGACGAGTCGTACGGCTGGCTCCGGTACGAACTGGCGCGGCTACACTCGATCGAGCGCGACCCTATGCCGTTCACCTACATCCCCATCGATCTCCGGCGCTGAAGAGGGGGTCTGAAGACTCCCCGTGTTCCCATGGCGCGAACTTTCAGCCCGCGTTCCCGCGCGTTTTTCTCGTGGCGCGGGCTTTTCAGCCCGCGTTCCCGCGCGTGTCTTGTGGCGCGGGCTTTTCAGCCCGCGTTCCCGCGCGTGTCTCGTGGCGTGGGCTTTTCAGCCCGCGTTCCCGCGCGTGTCTCGTGGCGCGGGCTTTTCAGCCCGCGTTCCCGCGCGTGTCTCGTGGCGCGGGCTTTTCAGCCCGCGTTCGCAGGCGCAGGTCGCCGCTCCGTATGAACGTCCAAACGCCATCCGGCGTTTTCAGCACCCTGTGAGAAGCACGACGGTAGGCGCCGCTCCAGATCAGAGCTTGCAATCGCGCAGGCGGGCGCCATCTCGGCGCGCGGCGCGCACGTCGTACGCCTTGAACTCTGGCCCGCGGCCATCGGGGTCGCGCCCGGTGAAGATGACGTGCGCCTTGCCCTGCTGTTCGAACTCGCGCAGCCGCACATCTTCGTTCTGCGAGAACTTCCACGGATACGAGCGCTCCATCAGCACCACGTCGACGCGCTTCGCGCCGAGGAAGCACGCGTACTGCCCGGGCGAGTTCCACCAGCGGCGGAACTGGCTCTGGTCGAAGAACTCCTGCGTCAGCACCGCGCCGTGCCGTATCAGCTGATACGCGCCGTCTTCCCAGTCGTTCGGCTCCATCACCCGGTACCGCAACCCGCGATCGAATTGCGGCGAGGCGATGAACTCGCCATAGAACGGGTGCGACGCGTTCGTCAGGCCGGTCGTATCCACTTTCTTAGAATCGAATCGCTGCGCGAACGTCAACGCCATCGCCGCGAACGCCACCAGGAACAGCGCGCGAAACGCCGGCGCAAACGCCGAGATGACGAACGGCAGCACCAGCACCGCGCCGCGGTACCGTGCGATCCAGCGCAGTGTTCCCCAGAGCTCCGTCTGCTTCGCCGACTCCACCGAGGGCGCCGTATGAATGTACAGCGCGAACGGCAGGACGACGATCGCCGCGGCCATCATCGCGGCGCCAAGCGGCATGATGTCGCGCGGATGTCTGATCGCCGCGAACACCGCGTAGCTGCCGACGGCGGCAACGCCCGCGAACGGGTGCGACGTGATCGCCACCACGGCCAGGACGGCCGCCAGCGGCCAGCGCTGCCGATCGACCGCCTCGACGAACAGGAAGAAGAACACGCAGGCCCAGATGAACGCCATCTGAAACGACACGAGGCCTTCGATCAGGAACGTGTTCGCGTAGAGGAGCGCCAGGAGGCGCGGGTCGCGCAGCGCCGGGCGCGCCCGCGTCGCGGCGTACCCGTAGAGCACGAAGCCCAGGAGCATCGTGAGCGTCACGGCGCGATCGCCGAGGACGGCATAGGGGATCGCCGCGATCAGCCACGGCACCACGGCGTACGGAAACGCCAGCGCATCGCCGGACTCCAGGTACGCGATGTGCAGCGGCAGTCTGCCGTGGTGGAAGATCTGGTCGGAGATGTACCAGACGTGCGCATAGTCGTTCGCGGCATCGGAGCCAAGATAGAAGCTGCGTGTCAACATGATCGCGCAGAGGAACGCCACGCCGAGCAGCGCGGACGCCGCGACGGCGTACTGCCCGCGCACATGCCAGCGCGCCGCGATGCGGCCAATATCCGGCCGCGAGCGCGGAAGCATCACCTCGCCGCGCACGCCGGCCTCCGCTTGCCGCCATGCTTCAGCGGCGCGCCGGTGATCTCGGGCACCGTCGCGAACGTGTAGCCCTGCGCACGCAGCCCGTCGATGATCCGCGGGAGCGCCGCGATCGTTGTCGAACGATCAGCGTGCCCGCCGCCGAGACCACCATCGTGCATCAGCACAATCCCGCCCGGATGCGCGTTGTCCAGGACCGAGCGCACGACCTGGTCCGCCGTCGCGTCGCTCCAGTCCGTCGAATCGATGTCCCACCCGATCGACGTGTACCCCCGCCCGCCCAACCCGGCGAGCATGTTGTCGCTCGTGTGCCCGTACGGCGAACGGTACAGGGCGGGCCGATACCCGAGCACCGGCGTCAGCGCGTTCTCGGCTGCCCTCAGATCGACCCGAAACTCGCCGCGCGTCATTGCCGGGAGGCTCTGGTCGTGGGCGTAGGAGTGCGCCCCGACCGCCATTCCCAGCGACACCTCGCGCTTCACCAGCGACGGATTCGATGCGGCAGCCTGCCCTTCATCGAAGAACGTAGCCGCAACGCCGCGCGCCTGGAGGATGTCGAGGATCCGCTCCGTGTACGGGGGATTCGGCCCGTCGTCGAACGTCAGCGCGATGCGACGCCCCTCGCGGCAGCCAAAGCTCAGGTGCTCGGCTTTCGCGGTCCCTGTCAGGCAGCCGGGCGCCAGCGCGACCAGCAGCGCCGCCGCCAGCACTCCGAAGCTACGTCGAGATGACCGGCGCGTTGCGTTCCCCATGGCGCGCTGCAAGTATCGCCGAGCGGGGCCGCGCGCTCAATCATGCACGCGGCGCGTCAGGCAGCCTGTGTCTGCGAAGTGTTCACATCGATCGCCCCTGGCAGGCTGCGCCGCTCGCCGCGCGTGCTCAGGAGATAGATACCGGCCACCGCTCCGATGAGTGCCGCTTCCACCGCGCACATAACACCTAACACGATCGTGATGTCGCGCCAGAAGTTCTGCGGGAACATCTGGATCAGGTGGTCGCGCTGCGGGTCCAGCTGCCAGAGGTTGTTGGAGAACAGCACCTGATGAAAACGAACAAACGCCGCCTCGAAGCCGAACGCCGCAAGCACCGCGATGCCTCCAACGAACAGCGTGCCCACAGCGAGGCCGGTGAGCGCCTGCATCGCGAGCTGCCGTACATTGCTGTCGCGCGCCCAGAGGAAGAACGCCACGACGTAGGCCAGCACGAAGATGACGCTCAGCTCCTGCAACCGGTTCACCCAGACGATGAGCACCTTCACGTCCTCCATGTGCCGCGTCTCGCGCGCGTTGAACACGGAGGCCGGCAGGCCGCCCTCGGTGACGGTGTGGTAGAACGTCTTCTCGTTGTTGTTGAAATACTGGCGCAGCGCCGCCGCGGTCGAATCCAGATCCGCGCGCGAAAGACCGGTGGCGTCCTCGGCGTTGTACCGGTCGAACGAGTAGCCGTACACGACGGGCGCGTTCGCCAGCACCCGGATGTTGGACGTGACGATGGCAACAGGGAGCGCCAGGATGAAGAGCAGCGTGGCGAGCGTGCGGACAAAGCCCATGTAGGTACCCCTCTGCCGCCCCGCCGCCGCGACATCCGCAGTGTGATCAGGCGGATCCGGCTTGTCAAGCAGGTTGGGAGGAATGGTGCCGGTGGCTGCGCCGCTCATGATCGGAGCTTACTCCTCCGGCGGGTCGTGTTGCCACCGGCGCGGGCTGATGCGCTCCACCGACGCGGGCTGATGCGCTCTACCGACGCGGGCTGATGCGCTCCACCGACGCGGGCTGAAAGCCCGCGCCACGGAGGACCCGCACCATAGAGAGGCCGCGCACAACGCGGCGGCGGCCGGGAGACCCACGGTTCGCCGAGCGTCCGCACCAACGCGATCCGCGCCCGTCAACTTCCGCGGGCGCTGGGCGAGGGAGATAATGGCCGCATGGGTGAACTGATCGTGGTCGGCCTTGGCCCGGGTGACGCTTCGCTGCTCACGGTCGAGGCGCGCGACATCATCGCTGCCGCTCCGGAGGTCTGGCTGCGCACGGCGCGTCACCCGACCGTCGCCGGCCTGCCGGCTGGTCCCCGCTACGAGTCCTTCGACGCGATCTACGAGCGCGAACCCTCGTTCGAGGCCGTGTACGAGGCGATCGTCGGTCGCGTGCTTGAACTGGCAGGTCGTCCCGAAGGCGCCGTGTACGCCGTGCCGGGCCATCCGCTATTCGGCGAAGCCACGGTGCGGGCGCTGCTCCTGCGCGCGCCGGAAGCCGGCGTATCGATGCGCATCGCCGCCGGCGTGAGCTTCGTCGATACGATCGCCACGGCGCTCGGCCTCGACCCGCTCACGGACGGTCTGCTCATCCTCGATGCGCTGTCGCTGGGCGACCGGCGCCGCATGCTCGTCCCCGAACGCCCCACCGTCGTCGCGCAGGTGTACGACCGCCGCGCGGCGTCGCAGGCCAAGCTCGCGCTGCTTGCCGCCTACCCGCCCGACCACCCGGTGCGCATCGTGCGCGCCTCCGGCACAGGCGAGGGCGGCGTGATCGAGACGACGCTCGCTCGGCTCGATCACGAAGACGCGTTCGACCACCTGGTGACGCTCTACCTGCCGCCGCTTGGGCTGACCGATGATCTGCGCTCGTTCGAAGGCCTGCGCGCCGTCGTCGCCCGGCTCCGGTCTCCGGACGGCGGCTGTCCTTGGGATCTGGAGCAGACGCACGAGACGCTGAAGCGCTTCCTGCTCGAAGAGGCGTACGAGGCACTCGACGCGCTCGACGGCGGCGAGCCGCACAAGCTCGCCGAGGAGCTGGGCGACCTGCTGATGCAGGTGGTGCTGCAGGCGCAGGTCGCTGAAGACGCGGACGAGTTCGTCATCGAAGACGTGATCGCGTCGATCACGGCGAAGCTCATCCGCCGCCATCCGCACGTCTTCGGCGACGTCGAGGTCGAGGGCGCGCGCGACGTCATCCGCAACTGGGACGCGCTGAAGAAGGACGAGCGCGGCGACGCGCCCCTGCTCGACGCCGTGCCGCGAGCGATGCCCGCCCTCGCGCAAGCGCAATCCGTACAGAGCCGCGCGGCGAAGGCCGGCATCGGCCCGGCGATCGTGCCGCCCGACGCCGTGACGCGCATGCTCCGCGACCTCACATCCGCCACCGACGCCGTCACTGCGGCGCAGCTCGGCGATCTGCTCTTCGGCGTCGTCGCGCTGGCACGTGATCATGACCTCGACGCCGAGGAATCGCTGCGCCTGGCCGTCCGGCGATTCCGCGAGCAGGTCGCCGCCGCCGAACAAACGCAGCCCACCGCCCGCTAAAGGCGGATCCGCGCCACCATCTCGATCGACGTAGGGGCACGCAGTGGCGTGCCCTCATCCGTGTAGCGATGTCGTACCGGCACGGCGCATCGAATCCGCACCGCCATCTCCGTCGTTGTAGGGGCACGCGGTGGCGTGCCCTCAACCCAGGTAGTGTAGTGTTTCAGTTTTGATTCGGCGGTTGGAGGGGGCGCTGTCCCGATCAGGAATGGATAGACAACCGCACGGCCATTTTGGAGACACTACAGTAGCGATGTCGTACCGGCACGGCGCCGTACTCTCGCCGCGCTCAGGCGTCCTTCCGTGACGTTCGCGCCCGCCCGTCCCCGTACGGACAGGTCTTCAGACCTGTCCCCCTTCGTTCACGCCTTCCGCACCTACGTCTCTGCGTCCCCATCATCCTCCCGCCCCGCCCGTGCCTCCTCCGCCTTCGCCCGCACCAGCGGCAGCCACTCGCGCTCGTCCTTCTCGCCGAAGTCCCACCAGACCTGCTCGCCCTTCGTCGTTTCGATGCAAAGGCACTGGCGACGGCTGGGCGGCCCGCCCAGATGCGGATTCGGCGCGGGGTAGAGGCCCGCGGTCTTTACTTCGGCGTACGGGACGATCATCCAGCGAGCGTCGCCCCGCTCCGTCTCGAACATCAGGCGGCGGTTGGTCATGAAGAGCGCGCCCTTCTTCACCGACTTGCCGTGCAGCAGCTCGGCGATGACGGCGCGCTCCACCTCCTCACCGGATGGCAGCTCGATCGAGATCACCGGCGGCGGCTTCGGCTTGCGACGAAAGATCGGCATGACTACTGATAGCCCCCGCAGGCCCGCACCCAGCGCATCGCCGGCCGGAGCTGCTCCCCGTGCGTGCGGTCGTGCTTCTCGAACATCAGCACATACTCGAGAATTGTGTGCGCGTTCGGGCGCGGCTCCCACCAATACTCGATGCCAAGCGCAAGCTGCTCCGGCTTGAGCTGCGAGAGCAGCACCATCGTCTCGTGCCGCATCGACAGAAACTCCTCCGTGAGCGCGCGGTCCGTCGCGTGCGCGCGCTCGTCGAGCCGCTGCGCGTTGCCGGCGTCGATATCCGGCCACGGGCCGACGGCGCCGTGCTCGATAAGGTGCCGCAGGTGCCCCTGCAGCACCCAATCGCCGGTCGCGATATGCATCAGCAGCTGCCGGTACGACCAGCCCGGCAGCGGCGACGGGCGCTCCCAGTTCACCGGATCGATGTTGTGAATGACGTACAGCGTCGCGTCCGCCGCGAGGGTATCAGCGGCGGGCTGCACCCGCGGCAAGAACGCCAGCGTCTGCGGCGCCCACGTCAGTCGCATCGCGCGCCGGACGTCGGCGGCGTGCCGCCGATCGTGGTAACCGAGCCAGATGTGCTCCCGCACCGAGTTGTGCTGCTCGCCGTACGACCGCAGCGCAAGCGCCAGATGCCTCCGCTCCAGGAGATCGTACAACCCGAGGAGCAACTTGCGCCGCTGCTCCATCTCTTCGAGCAGCTCCGCCGTGCCGCGGCCGCGTCCGCGCTCGATCGTCCGCTCGCGCGCAGCTCTCGCCTCAGCCGGCGCCAGGGGCGGCGCCACCTCACCCTCGCCGCGAAGCAGCCCCTGCGCCGCCAGCGCCCACGCCTGATCGGCGCCGGCCACATGCGCCAACAGATCATGCAGCGTCCGCGACCCGTACGGCACATACCGACCCCAGTCGCGCTCGCCGACGTCGCTCAGCGCGGACATCAGCTCCGCGCGCGCCATGTGCATATCGAGCACCGCATCGTGGACGAAGGGCTCCATGACGGCAGTGTAGCGATAGGACGCGCTCCGACCGCCCTCACGATCCAGCACTGCTCTGCGGTTTGTGCGTGGCCGCCAGATTTCCTCACCGGCTGTTGACAAGCGTGCCGTTGTGGCGCACGAGCGATGGTGGTATCACGAGCATGTGGAACCCACATCCCGACCCGCACCAGCTATCGCTGACGACAGCGCCATCACCGAAGCGCTGCGAGCGTTCGTCTGCGCCCTCGGGCCATCAGCCGCTGACGTGCGGCTCGAGTTCGCCGACGGCGTCGTGACGCTCACCGGTATCGTCGCGTCGGATACGCAGCGGCAGGCGGTCGAAGACCTGCTCGCCGCGCACGACGGCGTCACGAACGTCATCTGCAACCTGCGCATGGCCGCACCCGGCGTCGTCGCCTCCAGCTTCTGACGTGCACGCCGACGGAACCACAGTCCGGAAACGTAGGGACGCACCTTTAGGTCCGTTCGAACGTCCGGGACGAAGCTAAAGCTGCGTCCCTACGGCCCCTCTTTCGATCGCTCCAACGACCACCGATCAACAACGTCCCATATCCACCCTCTATCCTCCATTCTTCATCCTCTACCTCCAACCAACTACGCCGCTCGCCTAACCGAACGTCCGGAACGGAGCCAAAGCTGCGTCCTCACGCTCACAACCCCGATCAGCTTCCACACGCCAACATCCAACATCCAACATCCAACCTCTAACATCCGACTTCCAACGTCCCGCTTCCCGCTTCCACGCTTCTGTGATATCAATCCCCGAACCCATATCGAGCCGGGAGTGATGGCTTGTTCAAGAAGATCCTGGTCGCCAACCGCGGCGAGATCGCGCTCCGCGTCATGCGGACGTGCCGCGAGATGGGTATCGCCACGGTCGCCGTGTATTCGACCGTGGACCGCAACATGCTCCACGTCCGGTACGCCGACGAGGCGTATCACATCGGCGAGGGACCGCCGCTGGAGAGCTACCTCAACTATCACAAGATTCTTGAGGTGGCGAAGAAAGCCGGCGTCGACGCCATACACCCCGGGTACGGCTTCCTGAGCGAGCGGACGGAGTTCGCCGAAGCCTGCGCCGGCGCCGGCATCACCTTCATCGGCCCCAACCCCGCATCCGTCATCCTGCTCGGCGACAAAGTGAACGCCCGCCGCACGATGATCGCCGCCGGCGTCCCGGTCGTACCCGGCACCGAGGGCCGTGTCGAAGCCGCCGAGGCCGTCCGGCTGGCGCCCGGCATCGGGTTCCCGCTGCTCATCAAGGCATCGGCGGGCGGTGGCGGCAAGGGCATCCGCCTCGTCAAGACCGCGGAAGAGATCGAGGGCGCCGTGCGGGTCGCCTCGAGCGAGGCGCAGTCGGCGTTCGGCGATGGCGGCGTCTTCCTCGAGCGCTACCTCTCGCCCGTGCGCCACGTCGAGATCCAGGTGCTGGCCGACAAGCACGGCAACGCCGTCGCGCTGGGCGAGCGCGAGTGCTCGGTACAGCGCCGTCACCAGAAGCTGCTCGAGGAGTCGCCCTCGCCGGTGCTCAGCCAGCCGACGCGCGAGAAGATGATGGCGGCAGCCGTCGCCGCCGCGAAGGCGTCGGGCTACTACAACGCCGGCACGGTCGAGTTCCTCTTCGACCCGGCGACCGACGAGTTCTTCTTCCTCGAAGTGAACACCCGCCTCCAGGTGGAACATCCGGTCACGGAGTGGCTGTGTGGCCGCGACCTCGTGCGCGACCAGATCCGCATCGCCGATGGCGAACCGCTGGGGTTCACCCAGGCCGATGTCGTGCTGCGCGGCGCCGCCATCGAGTGCCGCATCGCCGCCGAGGACCCCTACAACAACTACCTCCCCTCGCTCGGCCGCATCGATTACGTGAACGAGCCGAGCGGCCCCGGCGTGCGCGTCGACAGCAGCATCTTCAGCGGCATCGAGATCCCGTACTTCTACGATCCGATGCTGGCGAAGCTCATCTGCTGGGGCGCCGACCGCACACAGGCGATCGGGCGCATGAAGCGGGCGCTGCGCGAGTACGTGATCGCCGGCGTGAAAACGAACATCCCGTTCCACCTGCAGCTGCTCGATGACCAGCGGTTCGTCGATGGCCAGGTGCACCCCGGCTTTCTCGACAGCGAGTTCAAGATGGTCGAGCCAAAAGAGTTCGCGGACGAAGAGCACGTCGCGTTGCTCGTGGCGGCGGTGATGTCGCACAACCGGCGCGCACGCAACGGCGCACAGCCGGCGGTGATCACCGGACCCGACAGCGGCTGGCGCGATGCGGGCCGCGAGCGGCAACTGGCGTCGCGCGCGGCAAGTACACAACAGGGGACACGATGGCGGCGAAGTACCGGCTAAGGCTGGGCGACAACATCCGGGAGATCGAAGTCGAGCCGGATCGCGCGGGCGGCTACCGCGTGACGATTGACGGCGTCACGTCGTCCGTCAGCCTCGAGCGCATCAACGACTCGGCGCGCTACTCCGTCATCATCGACGGCAAGCCGCGCGAGGTCTTCGCCGAGGAAGGGCCGACGAACTATCACGTCTCGGTCGGCGGCCACATGGTTACGGTCGGCACGCAGACCGGGCGCCGCGGCGGCGGCAGTGCCGACGGCTTCGACGTCGACGCCAGCGGCGAATGGGTCCTCAAGTCGCCGATGGCCGGCGTCGTCCGCGAGGTCCAGGTATCGGCCGACGACGAGGTCAGCGAGGGCCAGATGCTGGTGGTCGTCGAGGCCATGAAGATGCAAAACGAGCTCCACGCACGCCGCGGCGGCACCGTCAAGGCCGTCTACGTCAGCGTCGGGCAGCGCGTCGACCAGGGCACGCCCCTGCTGGTGCTGGTGTAGGGATGTTGCCCTCTGTCTTGCCCCTCGTTGCCGCCCTGGCGCCGAATGGCTTATAGTAAGGCTCCATTGCAGGGCGCCTCCGGGGGCGCTCGCTTGCTGATAAGGGGCCACCGATAGCCAGAGATCTCCGCATAAACGAAAAGATTCGCGTCCGCGAAGTGCTCATCATCGACGACGAGGGGCAGAAGCTGGGCGTGACGCCCATCGCTCAGGCGCTCGAGATGGCTCGCGAGCGCGGCCTCGACTTGGTCGAAGTCGCGCCAAACGCCAATCCTCCGGTCTGCCGCATCCTGGACTACGGCAAGTTCAAGTACGAGCAGTCGAAGAAGGAGCGGGAGGCGCACAAGCACCAGAAGCAGGTCGTCCTGCGAGAAGTGCGATTCAAGCCGAAAATCGGCGCGCACGACCTCGCCGTCAAGCGGCGCGTCGTGGAAGGCCTGCTCGCCGGTGGCGACAAGGTCAAGGTTTCGGTAATGTTCCGCGGGCGCGAGATCACGCACCCGGAGATCGGGCGCGAGCTTCTTCTCGGCATTTCGACGCAGTTGAAAGATGTCGCGCTCGTGGAGCGGCAGCCCTCGATGGAGGGCCGCTTCATGAATATGTATCTGGCTCCGGTGCCGCCCAAGCAGGAACCGAAGGTGAAGACGCCGCGGGCGCCCAAGCCGGCGGCGGCGGCGACCACGTCCGGCGATGCCGGCGGCGACACAGCGATGGCAGCGGCGCTGAAGGCCGCGGGCGCCGACGCCCCGGTAGCCGTCGGATCAGCAACCGAGGTCGCCGGCACGGCGGTTGCCGTCGAACCTGTGGCCGAGATCGCGGACGCGGCGGCCACAGAGGCATAAGCGCCGCACGATTCAAGTACGATGCGCTCTGCTGGCGCGAGAAGGACGACGACATGCCGAAGATGAAGACCCACCGTGGCGCCGCGCGCCGGTTCAAGGTGACCGGTACCGGCAAGTTCACCCGCCGCAAGGGGAACATCAGCCACAACAAGACGCGCATGTCGAAGGCCGCGCGCGGCGCTATCGACGAGATGATCGTGATCAGCAAGCCGGGGCAGAAGATGCTCCGCAAGCTCATGCCGTACGCGAAGCGCTAAGCGCGTTCGCGGAACCTGGAACTAAGAACCTAGAACCTAGAGAGCACGTCCGCCCGTAGGTTCTTGGTTCTAAGTTCTAGGATCTCCGAAGGAGTAACTGATGCCACGGGTGAAGAGAGGCGTGCCGGCGCACGCGCGACACAAGAAGATCATCGGCTTGGCGAAGGGCCACAAGGGCCAGCGCCACCGCGTATTCAAGCGCGCCAACGAGTCGGTGCTGCACTCCCTCGACTACGCCTACGGCCACCGGCGCGAGCGCAAGGGCGACTTCCGCAAGCTGTGGATCGCGCGCATCAACGCCGCGGGCCGTATGCACGGCATCACGTACAGCCGCCTGATCGATGGCCTCAACAAAGCCGGCATCAAGATCGACCGCAAAGTGCTCGCCGACCTCGCCGTCCGCCAGCCCACAGCATTCGCCGCCATCGCCCAAAAGGCCGCCGCCGCGGTAGCGTAAGCGACTGAAACCGCAGATCCGTACCCACCGTGTGTGAGGTCGACTGTCGCTCGTTGCTACCTTCACCGTTACGTTGTTGCGATATCATTGTCGTGTGATCATCCGTGTCACTGTCTGGCTCGCCGTCGTTACCTCCGCTGTGTCATGGCTGTACTGGGCAGTCGTTTGGTACATCTTGGTGTGGCGCTTCGACTACGCTTATGGCTGGCCGGCCAAAGTTGTCATGTTGACCGGCCTAACATACGGTGTAGCGCCAATTAGCCTCGTAGCGGCGACTGTTCTCTGCTTCCGGTGGCGGCCACATGCAGTTTCGGCACTGCTCGCGTTTTCTTGGGTATCGATTCTTTTCCTTCTGGTCCGTCTTCATGCGTAGTTTACGCGGGTGAGTTGCTCGTCCGCCGGCGGTAGCCAACGAAAATCGGGAGGTTCATCCGACTCAACCCATCTGTGCAATCTGTGGTTACCCCGTCGTCCTCCCTGCGTGTAATCCGTGTAATCCGTGGTTTCCCGTCGTGCTCCCTCCGTGATATCCGTGTAACCCGTGGTTCCCGCCCCTCAATCTGCGAAATCTGCGTAATCTGCGGTTCCGTCCCGATCTTCCGTGAAATCCGTGTAATCCGTGGTTCCGTCACAATGCGGCGATGATCATCGTGCGCGGCAAACAGACATCCGACATCGACGCGCCAGCGCTCGCTGCGATGCTCGCGCCATACGCCGGCGTCACGATCGATCTCGGCGCCGGCGACGGCCGCTGGGCGTACCGATACGCGTCAGCCCACCCCGATCGCTTCGTCGTCGCCATCGATCCCGTCGCCGAGAACATGCGCGAGCTATCCGCGAAGGCGGCGCGCAAGCCCGAGCGCGGCGGCCTCGCGAATGTCCTGTACGTCGCAGCCAGCATCGAGCGCCTGCCCGATGAGCTGCGCGGCATCGCCGGCGAGATCGTCGTCACGCTGCCCTGGGGCAGCCTCATGCGCGGCATCATCCTCGGCGACGATATCGTGCTCTCCGCGATCGCGTCGCTAGCGACGGACGGCGCGACGCTGCGCATCGTCCTCAACACCCGCATCTTCGACGACCCGGTGCCGCTCGACGTGCGCGACCTGCCCGACGTGACGCCGGACTACGTGCGCGAGACGCTGGCGCCGGCCTTCGCGCGCCACGGCATAGAGATCACCGAAGCCCGCTACATGGACGCCGACGAAGTAGCCGCCATCGAAACCACCTGGGCAAAAAAGCTCTCCCACCGCCACCCGCCGCGCTCCGTGCTCATCGAAGCGACAGTGACACCCGCACCGTAGGGGCACGCGGTGGCGTGCCCCTCCCCGTACCGCCCCCGCCGCACCGAATCACATCGAACGAAACGAACATGCCACAGACGATCCGCGTTGCGGGACGCGGTGGCGTGCCCCTGCTCGTACCGCCACCGCCGCACCGATGTCGGACCCGTTCAGGGGCGGAATCCCTTAGGACGTCGCTTTCTTCGAGGGTTTCGACTTGCCGGAACCGTTGAGGGCGGCCGCCTCGCGAACGAGCGCCTTGAAGGCGGACGCGTCAACGTCTTCTCCTTCGTGAATGTCGATCGCGCGGCGTACGTTGCCATCAAGACTCGAGTTGAAGAGACGGGCCGGATCCTTCAGAGACGCGCCCTTGGCGAACGTAAGCTTTACGACCTTCTTGTAGGATTCGCCCGTGCAGATGATGCCGTCGTGCGACCAAACCGGAGTGCCCATCCACTTCCACTCCTCGACGACGTCCGGGTCTGCCGCCTTGATGAGCTTGCGCATTTTGCTGAGAGTTTCCCCGCGCCAGTCCCCAAGTTCGGCGATTCGTTTCGAGATGAGTTCCGGTGCCGGCTGCCCTTCGCTCACGCCCGACTTGTTCATGTTCTCATCCTAGAAGTTCCAGCTATATTTCATTTGCAAGACAGTGGAGGATAGCAACATCGACGGCAACGAACTGTGGCTGTGAGCGCTCGGAGCGATTCGGAAGCGGCGATCTCGGCCATCCTCGGGCCGTCCCGCGTGTGGTCGCGTGACGAGGTGATGGCGCGCCCGTCGCCGGTGCCCACGACGTCTGGGATCTACGGCTGGTACTTTCGCGCGATCCCCGCAACGGTACCCACAAACAAATGCGTTCGTTCCGACGCTTTCACACTTCTCTACGTCGGGATCGCACCCGGGTTCCCCGGGAGCAAGGGCAACCTGCGTCGACGCATCCGAACTCACTTTCGACCTAGGCGGCGATCGACGCTCCGCCGCGATCTCGGGTGTTTGCTCGAGTCCTCTCTTGCCCTGCAAATCGAGCTGCAGAGCGACGGGACTTCGTTTTACTACGGGGAGACGGAACTCGTACTTTCAGAGTGGATGGCTGCTAACGCATTCGTCGCGTGGGCCGAACATCCCGAGCCGTGGCTAGTCGAAAAGGAGATCATCCAGCGCACCGATCTGCCTCTCAACATCAACCACAACCGCAGGCATCCGTTTTGCGCGACGCTACAAGCTCTGCGCAAGGACGCCCGGCTGCGGGCAAAAGCGCTCGCCCCGGCGATCTCGTAATCGCTCCTGACACCAACCGTCAGCAGCCCATCGACGGAACGAACACACGTGCTAGAATAGCGATCCAGAGATCGCAGGTGCGGCCTCAGCCCAGCCTCCGACCTCCCACCTCCCAGAGCCCGACCCGGAGGGTCCACCCATGCCCCTGGACGCCATCATCGTCAAAGGCGCCCGCGAACACAACCTGAAGGACATCGACGTCACGATCCCGCGCGACAAGCTCGTCGTGATCACGGGGCTGTCGGGGTCCGGCAAGTCGTCGCTCGCCTTCGACACCATCTACGCCGAAGGACAGCGGCGTTATGTCGAGTCTCTCTCCGCCTACGCCCGTCAGTTCCTCGGCCAGATGGAGAAGCCCGACGTCGACTACATCGAGGGCCTCTCGCCGGCGATCTCCATCGACCAGAAGGGCGCCAGCCGCAACCCGCGCTCGACGGTCGGCACTGTCACCGAGATCTACGACTACCTGCGCCTGCTCTACGCACGCGCCGGCACGCCGCACTGCCCGAACTGCGGCCGCCCGATCGAGCGCCAGACCGTGCAGCAGATCGTCGACGCGATCCTCAGCATCGAGCCGGGCAAGAAGCTGATGATCTTGGCGCCGATCATCCGCGATCGAAAGGGCGAGCATCTGCACGTCTTCGAAGACGCCCGCCGCGCCGGCTACGTCCGCGTCCGCGTCGACGGCCGCATCCGCGACCTGGGCGAGCAGATCGATCTCGACAAGAAGAAAAAGCACACAATCGAGGTCGTCGTCGACCGCATCATCACCGAAGCCAGCAACAGCGAAGGCGAAGGCACAGCGTCGAGCGCCAGCCGCCTCTCCGACAGCGTCGAGCAAGCGCTGAAGCTCGGCGGCGGCACCGTCCAAGTCCAAATCGACCACGGCACGCCAGAAAAACGGGCGAAGCCCACCCGCAAGGCCCCCTCGCCCCTTGAGGGAGAGGGGTTAGGGGTGAGGGGCCACGTCGAAGAGCGCATGTACTCCGAGCACTACGCCTGCGCCTTCGACGGCACGAACATCGGCGAGCTGGCGCCGCGCAACTTCAGCTTCAACAGCCCCCACGGCGCGTGTGCCGACTGCACCGGCCTCGGCGTGAAGATGGAGATCGATCCGGCGCTCGTCGTGCCGAACGTCAGCGTATCGATCGAACAGGGCGCGATCGTGCCGTGGTCGCGCGCCGCCGCGACGAACACGTGGTACATGCGCATGCTGGTCGCCGTCGCGAAGAAGCACGGCTTCAAGCTCAACGTGCCGGTCAGGGAGATGAAGCAGAAGGATCTGGACCTGCTCCTCTACGGCGACGACGATCCGATCACGCTGAAGTACACCGCCAGCGGCGGGCACACGAACAAGTGGGACACGACGTTCGAGGGCGTGATCCCAAACCTGCAGCGCCGCTACAAGGAGACCGACTCCGACTACATCCGCAACGAGATCGAGCGCTACATGGCCGCCGTGCCGTGCGGCGCGTGCAAGGGCGCGCGCCTCAAGCCGGAGACGCTGGCCGTGACCGTCGCC
>ORMF011040242.1_pt1 | contig 38711 bp, 33 predicted proteins | sample 1779871 | NCBI WGS metagenome assembly ORMF01 (sample SAMEA104232316, study PRJEB22302) | groundwater metagenome | biome: forest; feature: aquifer; material: groundwater | place: USA | collected 2011-08-07 | depth 5.4 m
CCCCTTCGGGGCTCCGAATCGCGATTGCGCCGGGTTCCAGGGCCTGCGGCCCTGGCTACACTCTTGCGGCCCCTTCGGGGCATTGCCCGACACCGTCATCCGTGTCCCGGAATTCGTTCAGGTAATTGTTGCGCGGGCCCTCAGTCCGACTTGGTGGGGGATCAAGGTCAGGTCGGCCCCGGAGTCGCAGGTCATGTCCAACTCGAGCCGCCTACGCCCAAAGGTGAGACAGACGCGCGCAATCGGGATCCACGTGAATCCGATGGGCGTGAGCACGCGCTCGTATTCGAACGAGACCCGCCTACCCATTCAGCGCGTCCGGTAGGCGCACAGCTTGCGTGGGTCCCGGATGCGCGCCACGAAAGGGGTCTCCCCAGGGTGAAGTCTGCGCGCACGGCGGACGAGTTGGCAGAGGTCCTTCCCCGTCCCGAGGAGCTTGCCGGCCACGATGACGACGTATCTCCCGGCGAGCCTTCGCTGATCGAGGGTCAGGTAGCACTCCCAGTTGAGATCGCGCTTCATGGCCTCATTCTAGAGCGGCGCGTGTGGAGGAGCAAGCCGTCGCGCCGGATCGCTACCGCAGCGAGTCCCTTAGCTTCTTCGCCTCCGCCGCGGCCTTCGTGCCGGGAAACTTCGCGAGGACCTCGTCGAGGATCGGGATCGCACGGTCCTTCGAACCGTTCGCGAGGAAGTTCTTCGCCATCCCGAGCCTGGAGGCCGCCTGCCTCTCCATGATCTGAGCCTGCGCCTCGGGGTCCTTCGAGAGCGCCTCGCCCTTCGCCTGCGCGGCCTTCGCCGCGTCCGTGTCGGGCCAGGAGGCGACCACCTGCTGGTAGGCCCGCGCCGCCTCATCGTACTTCTTCGCCTCGGCCAGCGCGTCCGCCTTCGCCAGCGCCTCCGCGGCGGCCGCCTCCTTGGTGGCCTTCGCGAAGTCGCCCCCCTTCCGGATCTCGGCGGCCCGCTCCGCCGCCGCCTTCGCGAGGTCCGCGCCCGCGTACTTCGAGGCGACCGCGTCGAGCGCCCTCGCCGCCTCCACGAGCTTGCCCTCCTTCGCAAGCGCCTCCGCGGCCTCGACCGCCTTGGTCGCCTCCGCGCGGATCGCCTCCGCCTTCGTGCGGGCCTCCGCGACGATCGGGTCGGTCGAGGGGGACTGCGCGGCCTTCTCGTAGAGTGCGAGCGCCTCGCCCAGCTTCGTCGCCTCGAGCCCCTTCGCCTTTTCCACGAGCGCTACCAGCTCCTTCTGCGGGCCGTTGGCCGCCAGCCACGGCGCGATCGCCTCCGAGAGCTTCGCGACCGAGGGGACGTGCCCCTCGCCGGGGATCACCTTCAGCTCGACGATGGCCCCAGCCTTCTCCGCGGCGGGCTTCCCTCGCTGCGCCGCCGCGAGGTTCTGGTCCTGCTCGCCGTTGACGAGGAGCATCGGCAGGCCCTTCGCCACGGAGAGGTCCACGCCCTGCTCCTCGAGCGGCCCCGCCGCGATGATGCAGTACCCGCGGTACTTCCCCTTCGCGTCGGCGTGGAAGCCGTAGAAGTTGACGCCCCAGCCGCCCATCGAGAGCCCCGCGAGGAACACCTGCCCCTGGTCGACGCCGTACTCCTTGTCCACCAGCGCGCGGATGTCGTCGATGTACTTCATCATCGCGGACACCGTCGCCGCTTCCTGGCGGATCCCCTGCGCGCCCGCGTCGTCCTGGCCGCCGTACGCGAGGCCCGCGATGAGGTACCCCTTCCCCTGCGTCGTGTCGCGGAAGGGCCAGGTCGTCGGCTTTCCCCCCGCGCCGTGCATGAAGAGGACGAGAGGGTACTTCATCCCCTCCTTCCAGTCGGAGGGCACGTAGAGGAGCGAGGCGTGCTGGTTCCCGGGGACCTGGATCTGCCCTTCGCCCCCGGGGGAGATCCGGTCCGCCCATGCGGAGCAGGTCAGGATGACGAGCAGTGTGAGGGAGCGGATCGCGCGCATGGGGCCTCCCTGGGATCGGGCCCCTCCTTGTAGCACCACGAAGCGCCGGACTCAATGTCGCGGCTGTGGGCTTACCGGTAGCGGCGGCGGTTCGGGCCCCCCAGCTCCTGTTCGAGGCGGTCGGACGGGACGCCTCGCTCGCTCGCGACCGCCTTCAGCTTCGTCAGCGCCTCGTCGTACTTCGCCTGCCCCGCGGGGTCGCGTCGGAACTGCTCCCGCTCCATCGAGAGCATTCGCAGGTCCTCGATCACCGTGTCCGCCCAGCCCTCCTCGGAGGCGTCCCCGCCGAGCGCCTGCACGCAACGCTGGAGCGACAGGAACAGCAGGTCCTCCGCCTTCGCCGTCAGGCGGTCCCCGGGGCGGTGGAACTGGATGTCCAGCTCGTCGCATAGCTTCATCAGGAGCGCCTCGTTCTCGTCCTTGGGCCCCGCCTCCTGACCGCGTTCGCGCCGACCCTGCTGCATCTCCTTCTCCAGCGTCTTGGGGTCGCGAGCCAGGTCCGTGGCGAGGTCCGCCTCCGGGTAGCCGTTGGCCACCGCCAGCGCCTTCAGCTTCTCCAAGGCCTTCGTCTGCACCGCCACGATCTCGGCGCGCGGCCTCTCCCCGGCGTCACCCGCCCTCCACAGGGCGCGCACGACCTCGACCCGCCACCGGGTCGACTTCGGCGTGAGGATCGTCTCGACCGCGTCGCGCGCCCTCGCCTCCAGGTCGGCGACGTCCCCCTGCATGGGCATCGTGGAGAGCCCGATGTCGTCCGCGAGCTTCTGGAAGGCCTCCCGGACCTTCTCCGTGTCCGCCGGGTGCCACCCCTCCTTCGACTCGTCGCCTCGCTCGAGGGCCTCCTTCCGCCGACGCTCCACCTCCTCCTGGAGCCGCGTGCCCAATTCCTCCAGCTCCGCGTTCGGGTCGAGCGAGGGACCCGCGCCCATCCGCTTGTGCGGCACCATCGAGACCCACTTCCGCGCGGAGTCGATGTCGCCGAGCCCCAGGTACGCCGTCGTCAGGTGCGCCGCGGCGTGGACCTGGGCCTTCCTGAGCTTGTCCATCCCGACGCCGTTCACCATCTGCTCGGATCCGACCTGCTCCACCGGCAGGAGCACCCCCACCGCGTCCTGCCACCGCTTCGCCTGGACGAGCATCGCCCCGAGCGAGACGCGGTTCCACAGGAGGAGGCCCATCAGATTGTCCGCCTCCGGGATCGTGTCGCTGTCTATCCTCGCGTCGGGGAGCATCGCGCTCGCGGCCTCCGACGCGTAGTGCCACTGCGAGACCCGCTTCTCGTATCCGAGGCAGTACCCCGCGAGGCGGATCGCGTCGTCGGCCTTCCCCTGCGCCAGGAGCGCCTCCGCGTTCTTCCGCGAGACCGCCATCGCGAGACCGAGCTGCTCGGGGCCGAGCGTGCCCGACGCGTCGGGGAGGATCGAGTAGCCGCGCTCCCTCGCGCGCGCCTCGTCGAGCGCGAGCGCAACGCGGAACCAGCCCGTGGCGTCGGCGTGCTTCCTCTCGGAGAGGGCCACGACGCCGAAGTAGGCCGCGATCCGCGGCTCCGTCGGGTCGAACGCCACGGCCGCGTCGAGCGTCTTGCGGGCGCTGTCCCACCGCGTCGTGCGGACCTGCGCCCAGACCGCCGTGAGGTACGGCGCGGCGCTCGTCTCGATCAGGTTCGTGGAGACCATCCGCTCGCGCAGCCCCTCCGCGTGCTCGCCGAGCTGCGAGTGGATCGTCGCGAGGAGCTTGTGCGCGTCGAACGAATCCGGGGCGAGGCGGATCGACTCGACGAGCGCCCCCTTCGCGCCCGCCGTGTCCCCCGTGCGCCAGAGGAGGAGGCCCTTCAGGTAGCACCCCTGCGCCGTCCCCTCGCACCGGGCGAGGGCGGCCTCGACGACCTTGGCCGCGTACTCGAGGAGCTGCCGCGCCTGCCGTTCGTACTCCTCCGCCTGGTCCAGCTCCGCCTGCGACGGGTAGCGCCAGTAGATGTACTCCCAGGTCTCCCAGGTGTCGACGGAGCGGAGGTCGCCCGCCGCGGCCTGCTTCATCACCGCGGCGTGCTCGATCACCTCCCCGAAGAGCGCGAGCACCTCGGGGTTGTCTCCGCCCAGGTCGATCGCGCGGCGGAGCCGCCGCTCGGCGTCGGCCCACTGTCCGAAGCGGATGTCGAGCGCGGCTCGGGCCGCGAGGGCGCGGACGTGGTCTGGGTCGATCGAGAGTGCCTTGTCGAGGAGCTGCGCCGCGAGCTCCAGCTCACGCGAGCGGATGCCGTCGTTTGTATAGCGATAGGTCCGGTACGAGCCGCGCGGCTCGACGCGCTCGCCCAGCACATCGGCGTGCCGCTGCAGGTAGTCCCCCAGCTCCGCGAGGCGCGTGGGGTCCTGGGGCGACGCGGCGACGGCCCAGGACCGCTCCCGGAGGCCGTCCTGATACGTCTCGGCCCAGAGGCGGCGCCGCGCGGCGACCGCCCGTCGGACCGCCGAGGCTGAGACGACGAGGTCGTTCCACTCCGCCTGCCCCTTCCCGGCGAGGGCCGTGAACAGCTCGGCGTTCGTCCGCCCGTCCCGGGAGACGGCGGCGAGGGCGCGATCGACGTTGGGGCGGTATGCCTCCGTCGCCTTCGCATCGAGCTGCCCCGCGGCCGCGAGGTCCGACTTCGCACGGGCGTCGTCTCCCAGCGTCGCGGCCGCCAGCGCGCGGCCGAGGTAGGCGTTCGCGTGGTTCACGTTCCACGTCAGGACGCGCGTGTACTCCTCTCGCGCCCCCTCGGGGGCGCCCAGGCCGAGGAGGGCGTTCGCGTGGACATAGGCGACGTCGGCGTCCTCGGGGAACCGCTCGAGCACGGGGAGGATCGACTGGAGGGCCTCGGCGTACTTCCCCTGCGTGCAGAGGGCGTCGGCGCGATCGAGGAGGGCTCGGCCCATCTCGGGCTGCGCCTTGCGCCTCGCGGCGAACTGGCGGGCGATCTCGGGGAACTGGGCGAGCGCCGCCGCACGCTGCGCGCGGGCCCGTTCGGAGACCTTCCCCTGCGAGGCCTCCCACGCGGGCCAGCCGTACTCCTTGGTCCAATTGCGCACGAACGACTCGTAGCGGTCCTGGGTGGCGAAGGGGTAGTGCTGCGTGTCCATCCCGAACTCGCCGGCCATCGCGACGACGCTGGCCATCCACATCCGCGACTCGTCGTGCTGCGGGCGGAGCCTGAGCGAGCGCTCAAGGTCCTTGCGCGCCTCGGGGACGCGCTCGGAGAGGGCGAAGGCGACGCCGCGTGCGGTGTAGAAGTCCGCGTTCTCGGGCTCCGCCTGGATGGCGGCCGAGAGGGCCGCGACGCCGTCGGCGTACTGCCCCCGCTCGACGGCGTCGATCCCCTCGACGTAGGAGGCAAGACCGCCGTCGGCGAGGAGGGGAGAGGCGAGGACGAGGAGGGCGAGGATGGTCCGATGCATGGTGTCTCCTGCTACTTGTCCCCCTGCTGGGCGCTGCCGGAGCCGTACCGGACGATCGTCAGGGAGAATCCGTGGAGGCGCGAGGCGATCAACTTCGCCGTCTCGGCCCACGGCGTGCCCGGGTGGTCCTTCTGCACCTGCTCCAGCGCGCGTAGGGCCTCCATCCGCCCCTCGCCCGCGCCGCGGACCTTCTTGTCGTGGCAGAGCCCCACGTCGCCCCCCTTCGGGTATTCGCACTCCGAGAGCGCCAGGCGGTACTGCTCCAGCCAGTGGAGGAGCGCGAGGAGCTGGCCGACGAGGAGGTCCCGGTGCGCGATCCAACGCTTCGGCAGCCCCTCCCCCTGACTCGGCGTGTTCGGCTTCGCGGCCTTCAACCGATCGATCCACTTGCGGCACTGCACCGCCAGCTCGTTCGCGCGCTTCCCCAGGCGGTCCGCCTGGCCGTGCGAGAGCTTGCAGTTCTCGAGCTTCCAGTCCTTCCCCTCCTCGATCTCCGAGAGCACGCCGACGACCGCGCGTCGGACGGCGTCCGAGGCGTTCCGCTTCGCGTACTCGGCGGGGGGGCACAGGTCGGGCTCGTAGCCGCGCAGGGCCTTTGGGTCGTATCCGCCCCTGCCGCGGATCAGCCACGTCTGCCCGCCTGTCTCGGCGCAGAGCCTCGCCATCGCCCACGGCGCGAAGCCCGAGAGGACCTCCTCGTCGTAGGCGAGGTCGCACAGGAGCGGGTTGTGCCGCTGGAAGAAGCTCTCCTGGGACAGCTTCGTCGGCTCCGTGAGCATCTTCCGGCACCATGCGTACCACGGCTGCTGGCAGCAGATCGGGCTCTTCTGGAGCGTCTCGATCGCCGCCGACTCGGGGCCCGCGTCGACCGTGACGCTGAAGCCGAGCTTCGTGTCCAGCTCGTATCCGTGGCACCAGCCGAACGGCGTCTCGCGCCCGAGCAGGAAGACGTGCCCCTGCGCCTGCTTCACGGCTCCGATCGTCTTCTCGAGGCCGTCCTCGTCGTTTCCCTTTTCGTCGGTCAGGAGGACGATGGCGCGGTAGGCGCCGGGGAGCGCGACGAGCTTCACCGCCTCGCGCACGGCGAGCATGCAATTCTCCTCGCCCTTCCCCTCGCCGACGGCCGAGATCGCCGCCTTGACCTGGTCCATGTTCGACGTGAGGGCGCACGCCACGCGGGGCTTTTCGTCGAAGGCGAGGACGGTCATGCGGACCTCCTTGCCCCCGAGCTTGGCGAGGAGCTCGTCGAGTTTCTTCAACACCTGCGCGCGGTCGTTGGCCATGCTGCCGCTCGCGTCCATGACCCACGCGACGGCGAGCTTTTTTCGGTCCGGGTCTTGAGGATGTCCCCGAGGGCGTCGAGGGCCTTCTCGACGGGGCGGGAGTCCCCTGGCTTCGGATCGGGCTTGGGCGGGTCGTCGGCGAGCGCCAGTGCGCCGACGACGGCCAGGACGAGGATGGCGCGCATCGTCCCTCCTGCCGCGATGGGTTGGTCGTGCGGCCGATTGTAGCCGCCCTCGTGACGGGCGCGCAATGCCAGTCTCGTCAGCCGCCCCGGGGGATGCGTGAGGCCGCAGGCTTGGGACGGGCCTAATCTTGAGTGAATCGCGCGCAAAAGTTCAGGATATGAACTAATGCACACATAATTATGAAGATATTAGAGAAATGTTGTTGACATACTCAACTTCGTTGCGTATTCTTCGCGCGTATGAACAGCACCTCACCCCTCAAGTGCCCCTCCTGCTCCGGCCCGCTGCGACCGGCCGTGATGGCGTGCGACCCGTGCGGGATCAGGGTCGAGGGCAGGTTCGCGCAGAACGAGTTCGCGACGCTGGGCGCGGACCAGCTCCACCTGCTCCGCATCTTCGTCCACACCGAGGGGCGGATCCGGGACATGGAGTCGGCCCTGGGGCTGAGCTATCCCACGATCAAGCAGCGCCTCGCGGACCTGCGGCGCGCGTTGGCCCCCGAGGCGGACTCGGCGGTCGTGAAGAGCACGCCGCCGACGCCTTCGGAGCCTCCGCCCGAGCCGTCGCGTGAGACCCGAATTCCTGAGGTCCTCTCGGCCCTGGAGGCCGGGAGGCTGACGTTCGACGAGGCGATGGCGCAGATTCGGCGCCTGAAAGGGGAGGGAACACGATGAAGGACGAGATCCGTCGGGTGCTCGAGATGGTCCAGGCCGGGACGCTGACGCAGGAGCAGGCCACCGAGATGATCGAGGCGCTCTCCCAGAAGGAGAAGGCTGCGGAGGCGCCCCAGCCCGCGCGGTCGGCCCCGTCGCTCGGCGAGTACATCAAGACGGCCGTCTCGAACGCGCTCGGCGGCTTCGTCATCAGCTCCACCGGCCCCGGAGGCGATCGGAACAGCGTGCAGATGTCGCGCGTGGAGCCGCCCAGGGGGAACGGCTTCACCTTCGAGGACAACTCGATCAACGTGTCGTCCGTGAGCGGCCTCGCGCTCGAGGAGGCGCAGGTGAAGGACAACTCGATCAACGCGGCCAAGATCGCCGACCTGCGCATCACGCGCGGCCACCTCCTCGATTGCGAGATCAACGGCTCCTCGCTCGACGACGTGACGATCGCAGACGGGGGCCTCACGGACGTCCAGTTCCACGGCACGAAGTGCTGGAAGGCGGACCTGCGCGAGGGGAGCAAGATCGCCGACTGCCAGTTCCACGGCGCGTCGCTCAAGGACCTCCGCCTGTCGCGCGGATCGAGCCTGACCGACTGCCAGTTCCAGGGCGCCTCGATCTCGACGCTCGAGCTCGCCGGATCGTCGGCGTCCGACGTAAAGCTCGAGGGAGTCCAGCTCGCGGACGTGCACCTGGAGGACAGCGTCTGGAGCGACACGCAGGTCCGCGGGTACCGCCTGGCGACCGTCACGTTCAAGAAGACGCGGCTCGAGGACGTCGAGGTGAGCGGCGACCCGTCGCGCCGCGAGGCGAGGATGCACGAGACGGTCTTCGAGGGCTGTCGGTTCTCGGACTGCAGCTTCTCCGGCTGCACGTTCGACCGGACCACGATCCGGAACGTCGAGGCCTCCGACGAGGAGGTCGACGGCCTGGACTTCTCCGGCCTGACGATCGACGGGACCGAGGAGTTCCTCCGCGTGGTGCGTTCCAAGGACACCAGCTCGGCGGCGCGCCGCTAGGCCGCCTACAGCGAGACGCGGGCGAGCGCGGCGCGGACGAAGCGCGAGCGCACCTGCTCGCTCGCGAGGACGCGCTGCGCAAGGGGGAGGGCGACCAGGGTCTTCAGCAGGAGGTTGAGGAACCGGCTTCCCCTCCCGGCGCCCTCGTCGAACAGGAGATCGGCCAGGCGGCCCCGCTCCAGGCACATCCGGATGCTCTTCTCGATCACGTTCTCGGGGACGTAGGGCCGCTTCGCGCGGCGGGTCATCCTCAGCGCCTTCTGCGGGCAAGCGTCGGCGCAGACCCCGCAGCCGATGCAGCGGGCCTCGTCCATGCGGGGGGTCATCTCGTTCTTCCGCTTTGCGTCGGTCCTCCGCGCCACCATGTCGATCGCCGTCACCGGGCAGGCCCGGGAGCATCTCGAACACCCCTTGCACCGCGGGACGTCGCACGACGGCACGAACCCGCTCGGGTTCACGGCGTGCAGGTCGAAGTGGTTGATCGCCTGGAGCTGTCCGCAGCAGTTGCAGATGTAGGAGGGGCGGTCGAGCACGTTGTCGGCGATCTGGACGAGGCCCGACTCTCGGGAGCGGACGAGGATCTCCATCGCCTCGGAACGCTCCACCGCCCGGCCGAAGCCGCGGCGGATGACGAACTCCGCGCCCCCGTTGAGCGAGAGGCAGCAGTCGATCGGCGCGTCGCACCGCGACCCGAGGTGCTCCGCCTTGTGGCGGCAATAGCAGAGCGACACGGCGGCCACGTTGGCGTCGCGGACGATCGACGTGGCGCGCTCCCAGTCGAGGACGTCCGGCGGCGGGTCTTCCAGGGCCGTCTCGTGGACCAGCGAGCGGCCGATCACGGTCTCCGTGCCGAGCGCCTCGCGGGCGAACGCCTCGTCGAAGTGCGTGTAGGCGTCCAGCGCCTCCGCCATGCGCTTCTTCGGGACCTTGTCCTGCGCGCGCATCATCGAGAACTCGAAGAACCCGACGACGGGCGGCGCGAGGAGGTATTTCGTCTCGCCGGTCCGGGAGTGGACGAGGTCGAGGATGAGCCCCTTGTCGCACATCGGTTCGAGGCGCGCCCGGAGCGGCTCTTCGCCGACCCCGAGGCGCACGGAGAGCTCGCCGATCGGCATGGGATGCACGGGCATCCGCGAGGCGAGCTCCGCCTCCTCGGGGGAGTAGAGGATCTCGAGGATCTCCCTCCAGCCCTGCCACGCGCGCGGATCGGCGGGTTCGGGGAGCGCGACGGGACCCGCGCCGAGCCTGCGGACCAGCGCGCGGTACTCCTCCTTGAGGTGGCCGAGGTGGCCCACGAGGGGGCTCCGTGTGCGGGGGCGGGAGGGACATCCTAGTGTGTTGTCAGATCCAAGTCCATTGGTTGGGTGCCGTTCCCCTTCCCATTCCCCTTCCCTTTCCCAGTGCTCTCCCAAGCGCTGGGAAAGGGAAGGGGAAGGGGAAGGGGAAGGGGAACGGTACCCAACCCACGGAATGGGCCTCGACGGGACACGAGCACATTCCGATTGCACCGGACTCCCTGGCCCGTTAGGCTCGGCCCGCCGACACCGGGGCGCAGGGCCCGTCACCCCCGCGCACGGACGGGACGGCCGCCGGTCCACACGTTGGGAGGGAACCATGGCAGACGTTGAAGTGTCGACACGCGTCGAGAGGCTCGAGAGGTCGCTGCGGCTCTGGCGCTGGGGTTTCCTCGGCGTCCTCTTCCTCTTCCTCGGGGTCTTCGCCGCCCTCTCCTCCGTGATGGGGGAGATGGACGAGGTCAGGGCACGGCGGATCGTCGTGAAGGACGACGGGGACATCACCCGCGCGACGATCAGCGCCGACGACGACGGCTGGGTGAGGATCAGCCTCCTGGACGGCCAGGGGCGGGCGCGCGCCGTGATCGGGGCGCCCAAGGACGGCGCGGCGAGCCTGGCGCTCCGCGACGAGACCGGCTGCGAGCGGATCCTGGTCGGCACCGGAGACGGCTACGGAGTGACCTTGAGCGACCACGTCGGAGCGGACCGCGTCGCCCTCGGCATCTCCGCCGTCGGCGGTCCCGTGATGGCCGTCTGCGACCCTGATGGGATCCCGCGTGGCGCCCTCTCGCTCTCGGACGGCGGGGACGCGAGCCTCATCTTCTACAGCGATCTGAAGCTCCCCCAGATGATGCTCGTCGGAAACCCTGAGGGAAGTTCCGTGACGCTCGCGAACAACGATGGCGTCTCCCGCCTCGTCATGGGCTGCAGCGTGAAGACGCCTCCGAACGTCACGATCCTCGGAGCGGACCAGAAGCCGATCTGGTCCGCCACGAAATAGCGGCCCGCGGCCGCCCCGGTGGCCCGCAGGACGCTTGACCCGGGACCCGCCAGGGGGATGGTGCCGCCATGCGCCTCGGGATCCTTTGCCTCATCGCTGCGCCCGTGTTCGCGTTCGACGTGCAGGTCTCTGCGCACGCCGCTACGCGCGGTGCGGCTTCAACCTGTTTCGATTCTCGCAGAAGAACTTCTCGCTGGAGCTGTACGACGACCTCGACCGCTGGCGCGTCCACGAGGCGGTGATGGTCGACGAGCTGCTCCTCCACGCGAGGAAGTACGGCTTCCGCGTGATGTACGGCCTCTTCGGCTACCAGCCCGTCGAGAAGGACAGGGAGAAGGTGAAGCGGTTCGTGAAGTACTCCGTGGACCGATGGGGCGCGCTCGTCGACGTCTGGGAGCTCCTGAACGAGCAGCGCGTGCCCGACGACTGGTACGCGGAGATGACGCCTTACCTCAGGTCGATCGACCCCTACCGCCACCCGATCACGACGAGCTGGGAGCGGCCCGATCTCGACGGGATCGAGGCGAATGCGCCGCACTGGTACGAGAACGAGGACGAGCGGAAGTCGGACTCCGTGACGGCGGGCCGCGCGAAGGAGTGGAAGAAGCACGGGAAGCCCGTGATCGTGGGGGAACAGGGGAAGGTCGTCGACCGCGCGAAGGCCCCCGCGGGCGTCGGCGGCGTGTGGGACGCGCGTTCGGCCCTGCGGATGCGCATCCGGAACTGGACCGCGCTCTTCCACGAGGTCTCCTTCGTCTTCTGGAACACGAGCTACGCGAAGGACGGCCACAACATGAACCTCTGGATCGGGCCGAAGGAGCGTGAGTACGTCCGCGCGATGCAGGACTTCGCGTACCGCCTCGGCGCCCATCCGCGGATGTCGGAGGCGAAGCTCTCGGAGCAACGGGGGATCCGCGCGCACGCGCTTACGTCGGAGGACGTCGTCGCGGTCTATCTGCACCACCACGGCAACCACGAGTCCTCTGTGAAGGGGCTGGGCGTGACCGTGGAGGTGCCGCGGGAGGGGAGGGCGTACTGGTACTCCCCCGAGAACGCCCGGATCCTGGCCGTGGAGGGGGCCCCGTCGGGGCGGCAGACCTTCCACGCGCCTGAGTTCGTCGTGGACCTGGCGCTCATCGTCACCCCGCACGGCGCGCCGGACATCGACGGGGACGGCTGGACGGACGAGGAGGAGAAGAAGGCAGGCACGGACCCCCAGGACCGCCGACGCTTCCCAGGCGGGAAGTAGTCTCCCCGCTCACGCTTGACAGGCCCTACTGTCCCGTCCAGGATATTCCCGTGAGTTGGAGTCAGGCTGGACGGAACACTGCTGGGCATCCGAGCGTGGCTGCCTCACAGGTCCGAATCGAGAGGAGCCCCCAGGGACGGCGATGGATGCCCCCAAGGAAGTCCTGATCGGCCGCCTCGCGGTCGAGAGGGGCCTGATCTCCGAGAAGGAGCTCGTGCAGGCCCTCGAGGCCCAGGCCTCGGGGGGCGCCGTCCCGGTCGGGGAACTCCTCGTCCAGCTCAATCTCATCGACCGGAAGCAGCTCTCCCAGCTCGTGGCCCTCCAGCGGGAGAACCTCTCTGCGCCCAGCCCCTACACGGAGGGGAAGGAGGTCGCCGCGGACCTCCTGGGCAAGCACGCCGTCGAGCAGGGCCTCATCACCCCCGGGCAGCTCAAGGAGACGCTCCGCGAGCAGGGGGTCATGTCGCAACGAGGACAGCCGATGCGCCTGGGGGAGTTGCTGGTCGACAAGGGGTACCTCACCTTCGAGCAGGTCGAGCAGCTCCTGGGGCGGCAGGGGAAGCGGCTCATGCGGTGCAAGGCGTGCGGGACGCAGTTCAACGTCCACGCGGAGGTGAAGGACGCCGCGTGCAACAAGTGCGGCGGCGAACTGGCCGAGTCGGCCTCCATCCCGGGCGCGCGCGATGCGAAGTCCGAGGGGTCGTACTACGCAGTCGCGGCGCTGGCGGAGGACGCCCGGGCGGGAGACCCCGCGGCGCAGGGGCAGGGCGTGCGGTACCTCGACTACCAGACGCGTCTCGTTGGGACCCGCCCCTGGTGGCGGCGCTGGTGGGTCCACGTCGCGCTCGGCGGATCGGTGCTCGCGGTCCTCCTCGTGATCCTCCTGTCGCCCGAGCCGGCCCCGGTGAAGCAGCCATCGCAGGCGCCCTCCGCGCAGCCGCCGAGGCCCATGCAGGGCGACCTCGACGCATGGCGGAAGAGCATGGACGAGGCGCAGGTCTTTGCGAGGGAGGGGAAGTGGGACGAGGCGATCCGGATCGCGGAGAGGGGAAAGACGCTCGGCTTCGCCCAGCTCGACGGGGAGACGGAGAAGGTCCTCGAGCAGCTCAGGCAGCACATCGTGCCGACCCCTCCCGCGCTGTCGCCGATCGATCCCCCTGCGCCGACCCCCCGTGCGCCCTGGCCCGACGATGCCGCGCCCGCCTCATCGCGGGAGGAGGAGCAGACCCAAACGGTAGGTCGCCAGGATGCGATCCCGCAGGGCCCGGTTCTCCGCGTCCATGAGGGTGCTGAGCGGGGTGACAGCAAGACGTGGGAGGGCGCGGTCGAATAGGGCAGCGGAGATCCTGGATGGGTCGCGGCGCGCCCGGTACAGGATCCCGTCCGGACACGACGGGTGCGCGTGAATCGCGCGGGACCATCGCTGCGCGACCCGGTAATCCCCTGCGCAGAGCCGCTCGTCCGCGCCGATTCGCGGGAGCCCTTCCCCCGTCAGGTCGACGAGTCGGAGCCGCCGGCGAGCCCGGATGCACGCCAACGCGCGCCCCTCCAGGTCCAGGTCGGACACGAATCGAAAGCCGCGCACGGGCTTTCCCGCGTGGAGCGACTGACCGAAGGTCTCGATGAACGCCCCGTGCTCGTCCGCCGCCGCATAGAGGACGCCGAACTTCCCCCGCGGATCGTCGAATCGGAAGGTGCGCCTTCGGCCGAAGTGGAGGGCCTCCAGACCCGTCGCGTGAAATCGGTACCAGGGTCCCTTCGCGGCCTCCCGAACCTCCCGGTGCACCGATTTGGAGCCGAATGGCAGCGTCGTGGAGCTGAAGCCCGTCGGCGGGTCGGGGTGAGGTCCCGGGGCCGACGTCACAGGGCCCCCTGCTCTCCGAACGCCTCCGCCAACCGGAGGACCTCGTCGAGGCGGCCCGCGCGGAGCGCCACGAGCGGAGACTCCTCGCCGAGCTCGCCGTTCGGATTGAGTAGGAAGACGCACTTCATCCAAGGGTCGTGGTGGCGAAGCGCCTTCAAGACCCTCTCCAGCCCCGGGAGGGTCCCCTGGGGACCGAGCTGCCACGCCGGATATGCGAACCCCCGCCTCCCGGTGGGCAGCGCAAGCAGCGTCCCCGCGCGCCTGCGCTTGTCCACGGCCTGCCGCGTGATCCGGAGGTGCCCCGCGACGGTGTCGACCGGCAGGACGCCACCCTCGGCCTTGAGGAGCCGATCGCGCTCCTGGAACCCCTGGATCACCAGCCGTGCGGCGACGTCTCTCTCGACGACGCCCGGCGCCTGGAGGGCCCTGAGGAGCACATCGTAGTCCGACGGCGCCGCTGCCGCCTTCAGGAGCCAGCCGGGGGAGGACCTCTCGGCAAGGTCGACAAGACCACGGACCGCCCGCGTCAGGAAGACGGAGCGCGACGGCTGTCGGCGCGCCCTCTCGAGCCGGTCTACGAGGTCGTCCTTCCGCAAGCGTCGGATTGCGGACATCGTGCCCTCCGTGGTTGACGCAAGTAGTCTATCTACATAGCACAACTTCGTCAACCCGAGCACGGCCTTATGCGAGGTCGAAGAGGAGGACCTCGGAGGGAGAGCCGCCCCCGATGGCGAGGCGCTCCTCGTCTTCGAGGGCCGCGCCGTCTCCTTGCGCCATGGCCAGGCCGTTGAGCGTGACCTCGCCGCGGGCCACCTGAAGCCAGGCGCCGCGGCCCGGGCGGAGCGAGTAGGTAAGCTCGTCATCGGGGGTCAGGCGCGCGGCCCAGACCAGGGCGTCCTGGTGGATCAGCGCGGACCCCTCGCTGCCTTCCGGGGAGGCCATCAGGTGGAACCGGCCCGGCTGCGTGCCGATCGGGATCGCCTTCTGCTCGTACTCGGGCGGCAAGCCCTGGCGATCGGGGTGGAGCCAGATCTGGAGCAGGTGGACCGGCTCTGTGGAGGACGGGTTGTACTCGCTGTGCACGATCCCCGTCCCCGCGCTCATCCGCTGGACCTCGCCGGGGCGGAGGACGGCGCCGCTCCCCAGGCTGTCACGATGGCCGAGCGAGCCCTCGATCACCCAGGTCAGGATCTCCATGTCACGGTGCGGGTGGGACGGGAAACCCGCCCCCGGCCCGACGATGTCGTCGTTCAGCACCCGGAGAGAGCGGAACCCCATCTGCCCGGGATCGAAGTAGTCGCCAAACGAGAACGTGTGACGGGCGTTCAGCCAGCCGATGCGCGTGCTGCCACGCTCGTCGGCCTTGCGGAGCCTGACCATGTCGCTGCCTCCTCGGGGGATGTCCTCCCTCATCGTACCGGGACCCGCAGAGCCGCACCACCCGCGCACCGTGGATTCCTGTGGCGGCGAGGACGGGCCTTGCCTCCCGGGCGGTCCGCGGGTACCCTCCCCGGCTCGTGAAGGGTGGAGGGGAACCATGCCGTTGATCGCCCTCGTCGTCCTCCTCGCGGCGCAGGTCTGCGCCGCGGAGGAGTGGGCCGAGTTCACGCAGCGCTTCCAGAAGGAGATGCAGGCCGAGGACGCCGCCGCGCGAAAGGCCTCCGTCGAGGGGATCGCCGCCTTCGACACGCCCGAGGCCGTCGAGCTCGCCGCGAAGGTCTGGCAGGCCCAGACGAAGCGCCTCGCCGCGATCGAGGCCGAGAAGTGGAAGCTTCGCGACGAGATGGCGAAGTACCCGCTCGAAATCCGCGACTTCAAGCCGGTCAACAAGGAGTGGTGGGAGAAGCGCAAGGCCCTCGACCTCGAGGCCCGCAAGGTCGAGGACCGCGCCCGCGCCGAGCGCGAGATTGCCCTCGCCGCCGTCGGTGTGATCGCCTCCCGCGCCACCGAGCTCGCAGTCGCCGAGGCGATCAACCTCCTCGAGAAGTCCACCGACGACGCCCTCCGCGCCGCCATCGCCCAGGCGGCCGAAGCGGGCCCCGAGGATTGGATCGCAGCCCTCGTCGAGCGGGCAGGCGCCGACAAGGACCCCGTCGTCCGCGCCTCCGCGCTCGGCGCCCTCGCGGGGCGCAGGGCTGAGGCGGCCCTCCCCGCGTTCGCAAAGGCCCTCTCCGACCCGGTCTGGCAGGTCCAGCTCGGCGGAGTCCGCGGCCTCGACGTGCTCGACCTCGTCGAGGGGATCCCGCCGCTCGTCGACGCCCTCGCGAGGTACGACGGACGCCTGAAGTGGGAGGCGAACGGCGCGCTCGCGAGGCTCACCGGCGAGGACTTCCACGGCGACGCGGGACTCTGGAAATCATGGTGGGAGGCGAACCACGAGGCCTGGGCCCTTGCGAGGCCCCCGCGCGCCGAGCGCGAGGCGAAGGCGACGGACGAGGGCGGCGGCACCACGTTCTACGGGATCGTCGTCAAGTCGAAGCGCGTCGTGTTCATGCTGGACCGATCCGAGAGCATGAAGGGCCCGGCGCGTTGGAAGCCGACCGTCGAGAGCGGGAAGGCGAGCGCGCTGCCGATCAAGCCCGGGGACCGGAAGATCGACGTCGCGAAGCTGGAACTCGCCCGCGCGATCCTCGGTCTCCCCGAGGATGCGCTGTTCAACGTGGTCTTCTACAACCGCGACATGACGGTCCTCAACCCGAAGGGGCTCGTCAAGGCGACGAAGGAGAACAAGGACGCCGCGATCAAGTTCCTCTCGCCGATCGAGCCCGAGGGGGTGACGAACACGTTCGACACGCTGGAGAAGTGCCTCGACTGGTTCGGGAAGGGGGGAGGGGACAAGAACTTCACGGAGCGCGCCGACACGTTCTTCCTCCTCTCAGACGGCTTCCCCTCCGCGGGGCAGATCGTGGACCCCGACGCCATCCGAGCGGAATTCAAGCGGCGGAACCTCGATCGCCACGTCGTCCTGCACACGATTGGCGTCGGCGAGGACGCCGCGGACAAGTTCATGAAGGGGCTGGCCGAGGACAACGGCGGCCAGTTCGTGAAGCGCTAACCCCCGGCGTACGGGCGACCCGAAGGGTCGCCCCTCGTCGCGAGGGTCGATCACGCTACGGCGCGTACCCCGCCTTGCGGAACCACTCCACGGCCCGCCGCAGCGATTCCTCGATCGGCGTCTGCGGCAGGCCGAGCTCCCGCACCGCTTTCGCGCAATCGAAGAACATCGGGTGGCGAGCCATCTTCGCCTGGTCGCGCGTGACGCGGGGGACGCGCTTGGGAAAGAGCGACGCGGCCCCCTCCTCGAACCACGCCGTCATCGAGACGAGGACGTGCGGGACGCGGAGCCGCGGCGACTTCACGCCGGAGATCCCCGCGAGGAGGTCGAAGATCTCCTTCAGCCACAGGTTCCGGTTCCCCAGGATGTACCTCTCGCCGATGCGCCCCTTCTCGGCGGCCAGGATGTGCCCGACCGCCACGTCGTCCACGTCGACGAGGTTCAGCCCCGTCCGGGTGTACCCGAACATCCGCCCCTTCAGGAAGTCGACGACCATCTGCCCCGTCGGCGTGGGCTTCACGTCGTGCGGGCCGACCGGGGCGCTCGGGTTCACCACGATGACCGGGGCCCCCTCCCGCGCCGCGGCGAGCGAGGCCTCCTCGGCCTCGAACTTCGTCCGCTTGTCCTCGCCGCACAGCCCCTCGGGGCGGCCCCGCCGCGTCTCGTCCACGGGCCGTGCGTCCTTCGATACCGCGAGCGTGCCCACGGTGGAGCAGTGGACGAAGCGCTCCACGCCCTCCCGCTTCGCCGCGGCGAGGAGCGCGGTCGTCGCCTGGACGTTGACGACCCGGTACTCCCGCGCCGGGGCCCCCCAGAACTGGTAGAGCGCGGCGAGGTGGAAGACGCGGCGCACCCCGCGCAACGCCGTGGCGCTGGCCCTCTCGTCGGTCACATCTCCGTGGACGACCTCGGCCCCCATCGCGACGAGCTGATCGACCTGCTCCCTCCGCGCCGCTCCCTGCACCCCCTCCCGCACGAGGATCCGGACCGGCACGCCGCCCTCGCGCAGCTTCCGCGCGACCGCGCCGCCGATGAATCCCGTCGCTCCGGTCACCAGGTCCATGCCCGACCTCCCGTCCTTTCGGCGCACAACCTACTCGAACGCGCCCCTCCCCTCAAGCAGTGCCGCCAGCATGAGAACTTCCTCAGGTCCGCGTGGGGGGAGTTGACTCCGGATCCCCGGTCTGGTACTTTTTCCGCCCCCTGGGATAGGGAGTTGCGGGCGGCCGGAGATACCCGCGTTGGTGTGTCAGGTTAAGTCCTTTCTAAGCCTCGCATTAAGGACGGCGGGAGTCCTCCTCCTGCTCGCCTCCGCCCCCGCTTGGGCGTTCGACATCGGCGGCGACGTCGACTTCTATCCCTTCCCCACCTACCGGAACAGCCGCAACGAGGGGAACACGTACGGCGGCGTGCTCGTCTTCCTCGTCGTCAACGAGAAGCACGAGATCGAGCACGTCATCGCGCCGCTCATCCAGTACAACGATTTTACGGGGATGGCCGGAGGGCTCCTCGCGTTCGGCTACCCGAGCAAGGACGAGGAGTACAAGGTCGTCCTGGGCTGGTCCGAGGAGATCGACCGCGAGGTCCGCCTCTCCTACAGCAACCGCCGGTGGTGGGACGGGAAGTACGACATCGGGCTCAAGACCGAGTACTCCCAGGCGGGGCAGGAGCGGTTCTTCGGCCTGGGGCCGTCGACGGAAGAGACGGACGAGACGAACTTCGCGCTCGAGGAGACCAAGGCCGACGGGCGCTTCGGGCTCAACCTCACGGAGCACCTGACGGTCGGCGTCGGTGCGCGGTACCGGGACGTGGACGTCTTCGAGGGGACCGTCGGCTCCGTCCCGTTCATTCAGGACCGCTTCCCGGACGTGACGGGGGTCGACGGGGCGTCCGTCATGGGCGGGCGGATCTACCTGACGTTCGACACGCGCGACAACTCGCAGACCCCGACGGAAGGCACCTTCGTCGGGGTCGAGGCGGAGGAGGTCGGGGGGCTCTCAGGCGACACCCCGGACGGCTACCAGAGGTACGAGGTCGAGGGAAAGCACCTCATCCCGCTCGACGAGGAGCGTCGGTTCGTCCTGGTCCTTCGCGGGAAGGCGGAGTTCATGTCGGGGCCGCAGGGGCCGTTCTGGGACCAGACGTCGCTCGGCGGGGAGAAGAGCCTGCGCGCCTTCGGCAGCGAGCGGTGGACCGACCGCCACGGCTGGGTGGCGAACGTCGAGCAGCGGATCCGCCTCTACTCGTTCGAGTTGTTCGACTATCCGCTCGAGCTGGAGGCCGCGCCGTTCGTGGACGTGGGGTCGGTCTTCGGCGATCGGGGCGCATTCGACAATGTGCAGGTGAACCCCGGGGTCGCGATCCGCCTCCTCTCCCGCCCGAACATCGTGGGCGGGATGAGCGCCTCCTGGGGCGAGGACGGCTTCCTCGTCGTGGGCGGCTTCAGCTTCCCCTTCTGACGAGCCGCCCCTCGCCGTCCAGCTCGAAGCGGCGGCCGCGCCAGACCACCGTGCGGCCCCCCCATGCGAGGAGCCAGACGACCGTCGAGAGGAGCTCCTGGAGGGGGGAGAGGAGCGCGGCGAGGACGACCTTCTGCTCGCACCCCTGCGCGAGGGCGTTCACGACGCCGGTCAGGATGCGCATCCCGAACGTCGCCGCGACCGCGCCCAGGGCCCACGGGCTCGCAGGCTCGACGGCCGCGGCCAGGAGCGCGAACGGGATCGGCCGCGAGAGGACGGAGAAGAAGTGCCCCACTGGGTTGCAGACGCGGATCGTCCGCGCCCAGCGGACCTGGTGGAGGAGGAACTCCTGGAGGCCGAGCGGCGACGTCCACAGGTCCACGAACGCCGGGGCGAGCTGGACCTTCCACCCGGCCGCCGCGATTCGGGCCCCGAGCTGGAAGTCGTCCGCGAGGTGGTCGCGGATCGCCGCGAAGCCGCCCATCGCGTCGAGCGCCTCGCGGCGGAGCGCGATCGTCGCCCCCAGCGCGAACCGGATGGGCCCCAGGCGCGCGGCGAGGAAGACGCTCGGGATGAACTCGATGCCGATCCAGGCCCCCTCGAGGACCGCTCCAGGGGTCGAAAGGCCGGTCGCGCGGTAGGGACAGCTCACGAGGCCGACTTTCGCGTCGTCGAACGCCGCGAGGACCCGTCGGGCGAGGGCGGGCTCCACGCGGACGTCGCTGTCGGCCAGGAGGAGGAGCGGGTGCTTCGCGAGAGGGACGATCCCCGCGAGGTGGTTCACCTTCTCGTTCGCGCCCGTCTGCTCGCGGACAATCTCGACGCAGGCGTCTCTGTGTCGTCCGCAGAACTCGCGGACGATCGGCAGCGCGGGGTCCTGCTCCTCGGCGCAGCCGAAGAGGACCTGCACGTCGCCCCCGTCGAGCTTCGCGAAGGTCTCCAGGTTCGCGGCGAGGTCCCGATCCGCCCCACGGAAGGCCTTGAGTACGGCGACGGGCGGGTGGGCTGCGGGCGCCGCGCGGCGCGCCCGGGCGCAGAATGCCACGGTGGCCGCGCACGCAAGGATGTAGAAGACCACCCCGACGGCGGCCAGGACGAGGAACGGAGCGGCCACTAGCAGTTCGCGGCGCTTGCGCCGGCTCGGCGGCGGAGCATGAACTTCACGAACTCGACGCCCTCGCGGAGCTTGCGGTTCCGCTCGTCGGGGTCCTTGAGCATCCGCCCCACGATCCGCTTGATGCACCGACCGCGGAAATAGAAGCGGCGGTAGAACAGGTCCATCGCGTCGAAGATCTCGCGGCTCGTCACGTCCGGGTAGCTGACGTTGCACGTCTGGTAGCCGTGCTCGCTCACCAGGCTCTCCGCCGTCATGTACCCGTTCTTGATGACGTGCTCGTAGAACTTCGTCCCCGGGTAGGGCGACGCGAGCGAGACCTGAATCGTGTCGATGTCCAGCTCGCAGGCGAACCGCATCGACTCCTCGAGCGTCTCGCGCGTCTCGCCAGGCAGGCCCACGATGAACGTCCCGTGGACCAGGATCCCGAGCTTCCGACAGTTCCGCGCGAACTCGTACGCCTGCTGGACCGTCGCCCCCTTCTGGATGTTCTTCAGGATCTGGTTCGACCCGCTCTCGAAGCCCGCCACGAGCACTCGGCACCCCGCGTCCCGCATCTCCTTGAGCGTCTCGTAGCTCACCACGACCTTCGTGTTGCAACCCCACTCCTTCCCGAACCGCGCGAGCTTCCGCGAGATCTCGCGGGCGCGCGGCTGCTGCTCGGTGAAGGTGTCGTCGTCGAAGAAGTACTGCCTCATCTTCGGCCAGTACTTGATGATCTTCCCGACCTCCTCCGCGACGTTCTCGGGCGTCCGCACGCGGTAGCGATTGCCGCTGAACGTCTGCGGCCAGAGGCAGAACGTGCACTGGCTACCGCATCCGCGCCCCGTGTAGACGCTGACGTAGGGGTTCAGCATCCACGGGATCTCGTAGTGCTCGAGCTTGAGGTCGCGCTTGTAGACGTCCGCGGCGAATGGCAGCGAGTCGAGGTCCTTGAGCTCGGGGGCGAGCGGGTTCGTGACGACCTCGCCGTCCTCCCGCCTCCAGGTCACGCTCGGGATCTCGGAGAGCGGGCGGCCATTGGCGTAGTCCGGGATCGCGTAATCGAACTCCTTGCGAACGACGAAGTCGATCACTCCGGAGGCCTGGAGGGTCTCCCTGGGCAACACGGTGGGGTGCGGACCGACGAACGTGACCTTCATCGTCGGCTTCTCGCGCTTCAAGCGCTCCGCGGTCGCGATGTCGTTCTTGAGCGAGGGCGTGCTCGTGTAGAAGACCGTCAGGTCGAAGTTCCGCGCGATGTCGAGCGTCTGCTTGACGCCCAGGTTGGCTGCAGGGGCATCGAGCAGCAGCGAATCCTGCAACATCCCCGCCGGATAGGCGAGCCACGTCGGGTACCAGAACGAGCGGACCTCGCGCTGGGCCTGGTAGCGGGATCCCGCGCCCCCGTCGAAGTCTTTGAAGCTCGGGGGGTTGAGGAACAGGACCTTCATAGAGCACCCTCTGGACTGCGTCGAAGCCTGGAAATGTACGGCCCCCCCGCAGACCTGTCAATCGGATTTGGGGCCCCGTGGGGGAATCGGGTAGAATGCCCGCCCGACTTGGGGGGAAACGTGGGGACCGAGAGAATCCTGATCGTGAACGGGGACGACTTCGGACTCTCGCACGAAGTGAACGAGGGGATCGAGCGGGCGCACCAGGATGGGGTCCTGACGAGCACCAGCCTCATGGTGAACGGCCCCGCGTTCGAGGACGCCGTCGCGCGGGCGCGAAGGCTCCCGCATCTCGGCGTCGGCCTCCACCTCGCGCTCGTCGAGACGCCGCCGACGCTCCCCGCCTCGGAGTGGGACGGGGCGCTCGAACCCGACGGGAGGTTCCCCTTCAACCCCGCGAAGGCGGGGTTCCGGTACTGGTTCCGGCGAGGCCTCCGCGATACCATCGGTCGCGAGGTCCGAGCCCAGCTCGATCGGTTCCGCTCCACGGGCCTCCCCTGCACGCACATCGACGGGCACATGAACCTGCAGGTCCACCCGGTTGTGCGCGAGGCCGTCCTCGCCGTCGCGAAGGAGTCGGGGGTCCGCTGGGTCCGCGCGCCGTGGGACGACCTGGGCCTGACGCTCCGCATCGACGCCTCGGGGCTGCCGCTCAAGGTCCTCCACGCAGCGTTCTTCCGTCCGCTCTCGGCGCGCGTGCGCAAGCGGGCCGCCGAGGTCGGCGTGCGGACCTGCGACGGGGTCCACGGGGTCTACCAGAGCGGGCGGATCGACGCGCGGTTCCTCTGCGAGATGCTCGCGCGGCTGGGCCCGGGGGTGAGGGAGCTCTACGCCCATCCGCGCCTCGACGCCTCCGGGCCGAACGCGGACCTCGCAGCGCTCTCGTCGCCCAGCGTCCGCGAGGCCGTGGACCGCGCAGGTTTCCGCCTGGCCCATTTCGGCGAGGTGGCGTAACCCGAGCCCGTGCGGCGTGTATTCCCTGGCACCCCGATGGAGGAGGACGACCATGCCCCAGCCTGCCCCGACGAAGCCGCCCATGTCCACCGGCAAGAAGTTCCTGTTCGGCTGCGGAGGCTGCCTCGGCCTGACCATCTTCCTCGCGATCCTCGGCTGGGTCCTGCTGATGGCGTGGGTGAAGAAGGAGACGGTCCCGGCGGGCGGCGAGGTGCTCCTCGGGCCGGACACGGTGTCGATCGTCGTCGTCGCCCCGGACGGGGCGGACGCCGGCGTGGCGGCCTTCGTTCGCGCCCTGGGCCAGCAGATCGACCGCGACCGCCCGGAGGCGATCGACCCGAAGCTCCGGGAGCAGATGAAGAGGATGAAGATGGAGGACGCCGGCCAGATCCTCCTCTCCTTCCTGCCGGCGACGTGGGCCCGCGCCTCGACGCAGGGCCCTCTCAAGGACGACGCCTGTCCGGTCGACCTGTTCAGCCTGTCCCACTGGTCGAACCCGGTCCGCTGGCTGGGGGAGAAGGAAGCGGAGGGGAAGGCGACCACGAATGTCCCCCACGGCGGGACGACGATCCACGTCTGGGCGAAAGGCGACGAGACGGAGGGGATCGCGTTCCTGGAGAACCACATCGTCCGCGGGCCGGATGCGAAGTCGATCCAGGCCGCGCTCGACGGCCTCACCTCGGGAAAGGGGCCTACGGGCTTCGTGAAGGAGCTCCGGGACCGCCTGACGCCGAAGCCGCACGCATGGGGCCTGCTGGTGAACCAGGGGGAGGCGGCGATCCGCGAGTACGGCTTCCTCGAGGGGCTCCCGATGAGCAGCGCGGAGGTGCTGGGGATCGCGTGGGAGATCAACGTAAAGGGGGCGGAGGAGTCGAAGGGGCGCTTCCACGTGAAGGCGCGCGACAAGGGGGTCGCGGAGACGCTGGACCGGGCGCTCGCGCAGCGGTCGGAGGAGGTGCGCTACGCCCTCAAGCAGGAGCACGACATCGAGGCGACCTTCTCCCAGCGCGTCGACGGGCAGTGGGTGGTGATCGACTTCGAGGTGAAGGACCTGGCGCGGCGGGTCATCAAAGCGATGAGCGAGGGGAAGTAGGAAGGCGCCGATCGATGGTCGCTCGCTGGACCTGCACTTCGCCTGACTTCTCGGGAATCGGCACGCCCTCGTTGGTGAGCGCGTGCAGTACCTCCGCCTCCATGCACGTCCACGGCTCAGGGCCGGTGTACTGACCCGTGTTCGTGTATACGACGCCCGAGCTGCGGCGGCACCAGGCGCGGTGGGGGCAGGGCTTGCACGTCACGAAGTCGCCGAGCGTGAGGGCGCGGATGCGGTTCAGCTCGGGCGACGTCCTCCAGATCTCGCCGAACGGCTTCTCGCGGAGGTTTCCCGAGGGGACCGGCGCGCCGATGCACGGGTAGACGATCCCCGTCGACGAGACCCCGCACACGGACCTCGCGCAGGCGCACTGGGGGGCCTGGGAGAGGTCGCTCCGCGGCTCGCGGCGGACCTCGGCAAGGGGGCCGCGGTAGAGGGCCTCGACCTGCTCCCGTCCGAGGCGGAAGCGGAGCGGGTCCATCCGCCCGTCGTAGCGGCCCGTCAGGTAGGGGTCGATCCCGCATTCGACGCCCATCTCCTCGGCGATCCGCTTCATCCCCTCGACCTCGTGGGCGTCGTGGGTGCCGAGGGAGAAGGAGAGGTGCGTCCGCAGCCCCGCGGCCTTCGCCGCGCGGGCCCCCGCGACCGACTTCGCGAAGGACCCAGGCGACACCGTGAAGCGGTCGTGGGACTCGGGCGACGCGCCGTGGAGGCTGACGTCGACGCCGGTCGCCCCGAGCCGCGCGAGGCGCTCCGCGACGCGCGGCGTCACGGTCGTGCCGTTCGACTTGACGATGACGGACATGTGGTTGCGCACGGCGTGGCGCACGAACGAGAAGATCGAGGGGTGGAGGAGGGCCTCGCCTCCCGAGAGGCCGAGGTAGAGGCACCCCTCGGCGCGGAGGTCATCGAGGAGGCGGTGGACCTCGTCGTCGGTCAGCTCCTTTCCGAGGACGGCGCGCGGGTAGGGGGTCTCCCTATCGAAGTTGTAGCAGTGGGCGCATCGGATGTTGCAGCGGAGGGTCAGCTCGATCGTCGCGGAGACGGGGACGCACCGCTCCAGGGCGCGGTGCTTGAAGGCCTCGACGATGGGGACCGGCAAGTCCAGCTTGCTGGTGGCGGTGTCGGGCATAGTGGGCGATGAGGGACTTGAACCCCCGACCTCTTGGGTGTGATCCAAGCGCTCTAGCCAACTGAGCTAATCGCCCGGCCGAGGGCCCATGATAGGGGGCGCGGGCGGGGCCCTTCAAGCGATTCCTTGCGGGCGCAATTCGTTGACTTCCCCGGGGGGTGGGCTAGAATCGGCGCGACTGTAAACTACGATTCGTCATTTGCACCTTGAGGAGGGCGCCATGGCTGACCCGATCGGCGGTGGGAAGGAATACGCAACAGTGATCGGTCCCGATGCGATGTTCAAGGGGGACCTCTCCTTCGACAGCGGCGTGCGCGTCGACGGAAAGTTCGAGGGCAAGCTCTCCACGAAGGGCAAGCTCCATGTCGGCAAGGGCGCCGAGATCAAGGCCGAAGTCTGCGTCGGCAACGTCACCGTCGAGGGGTGTGTGAAGGGGAACATCTCGGCGGTCGAGAAGTGCGAAGTGGCCGCAACCGCCCAGGTCTTCGGAGACATCCGCGCCCCGCGCATGACCGTCGCCGAAGGGGCCACCATCGTCGGCAACATGAACATCACCCCGGACGCCGCGAAGGACATGGCAGGCCAGAAGGGGATGAAGGTCGAGGAGAAGGACCTGGCCGCCGCCAAGGGCCGGTAGCCCTCCCTCCCCGTCGATCGCCGCAGGGGCGCGCCGTCCAGACTCCCGGGCGCCCCTGCGCGAGGCCCTCCCCGAGGGTCCCATGGCCCCCCTTGTCAAACGCGACCAGCGCACCGTGTTCTGCCCGAAGTGCGACGGCGTCCTCGCCGTCGGGACTCGCGCGCAGACCGTCGTCTGCCGCCACTGCAACCGTACGATCGACGTCCAGGACTACACCATCGATCAGTATCTCGCCCGCAAGACCTTCGAGACCTCGGGCGACGTCGTCGTGGAAAAGAAGGGGACCATCCGGGCCGATGTGAAGGCCCGCCGCGTCACTGTGCGTGGGAAGGTGTACGGCCGCGTCGTAGCCCGCGATGGCATCGACCTCGGCCTCGGGGCCACGCTCGAGGGGGACATCGAGGCCCCCCTCTTCCGCATGGACGCCGGGTCCGTGTACATCGGGCACTGCGACGTCCGTCCGCGTGCCGTGGAGGGCGTGGGGCCCGCCTGACCCACGCCCGACGCCTGCTAGTTCCCCGCCAGGTTCGCTTGCAGGTCCTGGTTCCACGAACGGATCGGGATCCGATACGCGGTCACGAAGGACCGCTTGAGCTCGTCATTGTACGTGATCGAACCGCTCCCGCCAAATGACGAGGAGGCGGGGTCTTCGGGGTCGTGAGTTCCGCTACGATCCGTTGCAGCCTCCGCGACCACACGCCCGTGGAAGGTGTAATTGCCCGAGAAGTCGACCTGCTCATGGGCCAGGATGATCCCCTGCACGTCCGGGTTGTCGCTTCCGGTACCCCTGAATTTCACGTCGCCCCCGGCCACGAACAGCTCCGCCTCGTTGTAGTAGGGAGTCAGCCGGGGGTTTCCGTGCGTGGTGATGTCGCCCGTCGCGACGATGGTGACTTTCCAGGGAGTCGCGGGAGTCGCCGGGCTCCCGGGAATCGCGGCCACCGCAGGCGTGTCGACCACCCAAACGGCGGGTTCGAAGTGACCCACCTCGGGCACCGCGGGCACGTCGATCACCGTCCGCGGGGGCCCATGCCCCCTTTCCACGTGAGTCACTGCGGGCACGCCGGGAACGTCGACCACCCAAACGGCGGGTTCAAAGTGACCAACCTCGGCCACCGCGGGCACCGCGGCGACCGCGTCCTGAGCGTCGTTTCCGCCATGGTTGATCGTAATATCCCCTTCGACGTAGTAGGTTCCATCGACATACGTGCCATCCGCGACCGTCCCCCAACTGGGGCTTGGGTGTTCCGTCCACGTGAGTCCGTTGAATTGCGGATTGTGCTCCGCAGTCGTCACGAAGTCGAACAGGGGCAGGCCGGTTGTACCGCTAAGGACCTGTCCCGTCGCTGTCAGGATGTAGTCCGAGAAGGGTCGAAACTGCGCGGGGTCGACCGGCGGGATCGGGACGATTGCGGTATTCGGTGTCGGGGCAGTCGGCGGGTCGCCCGTCGTGTAGCCGTCGTTGCATTCCACGGTCCCGCTCGCGGAGGCTACGCCCGAGAGACTGGGCGAGCCGTTGAAATTCATGTTGCCGTTCGAGTGGACGCTCCCGAGGTCACCGTTGATGGTCGCGTTGCTCGCCCCGTGGAGGGTCAGGTCCCCTCCCGTGAGGAGCGCAAACCCGTCGCTCGGCTCGTACGTCTCGAGGTAGACGATTGTGCGGATCGCGTAGTTGGCCCCGTTGGCGCTCCCGGTGGACTCGATCATGACCATGTAGTCGGTGTCGTGGAGGGCGTCCACCTCCGGCGTCTGGTCAGGCTCGTCCCGGTTGTCCTTGATGACGACCGAGTAGCTCCCATTTCCAGTGGAGACCGGCGTGACACTCCAGTCCGGAACTCCCCCGCTCGCCAGGACCTCGTCCCACTGTGCGACGAGGTCCTCCTGGTTGGTCGGGTCCACCAGGCCCAGGAGGTAGACGCGCGCGTCGTCGACCCCCGACTCGGCCGCGTTTCGGGCGCGGTCCGCCTCGATCTGTTCCGAGACGCGATGCGATTGGACGTTGGAGATCACAAGGTAGGACCCCGCCATCCCCATGACGACGACGACGAGGACGATGGCGATCAGCAGAATGCTGCCGCGGTCCGAGCGACGATGAGCGAGCATGAGATACCTCCTGCCAGGACGCCAGGGTAGGGAGTTCCCGAGCGCCCTCTCCCGAATCGACCCGAAGAGTATATCACAGAAATGAGTCATGAGGAGCAAATGCGTAATGGATTCCGGCTTGTGTCGCGTTCGAGCGCCGGGTCAGTCACCGTACACTACTTCAATCCAAGTCATAGGATACATTCCAACTGGCTGGATGGCCATCCATGTGGATCGACAGGAGATCTCCCTTCTTCGGAGACACCCCGCGTCCCTCACCCTTTCCATTCCCTCCCCCGTCCGTTCCTCTATAATGCCCGCCCTCGCCGCCGGGCGAATCCCGTGAACCCCCCCAGTACCTTACCGATTCCATCTCCAAAGCTCCGCGGAGGTCCCCGTGGCCGAACAACCGAAGCTGGCGAAGGCCGACAACGTCTCCGAGTGGTACCTCTCCGTCGTGCAGCGCGCGGAGCTCGCCGACTACGCCCCGGTGAAGGGGTGCATGGTCATCCGCCCGAACGGCTATGCGATCTGGGAGAACATCCAGCGCGCCTTCGACCCGCGGATCAAGGCCTCCGGCGCCCAGGCCGCCTACTTCCCGCTCTTCATCCCGCAGAGCTTCTTCGCCCGGGAGAAGGAGTTCGCGGCGGGCTTCAGCCCGGAGTGCGCGGTCGTCACCCACGGCGGAGGCGAGCAGCTCGAGGAGCCGCTCTACGTCCGTCCGACCTCCGAGACGATCATGTACCACATGTTCGCCAAGTGGGTTCAGTCGTGGCGCGACCTCCCGCTCAAGGTGAACCAGTGGTGCAACGTCGTGCGCTGGGAGCGCCGCACGTTCCCGTTCCTCCGCACCCTCGAGTTCCTCTGGCAGGAAGGGCACACGGCCCACGCCACGAAGGCGGAGTGCGAGGAGGAGGTCCTTCGCGCCGTGCGCGCGTACGAGGACTTCTTCCTGAACGACCTCGCGCTGCCGGTCCGGATCGGCCGCAAGTCGGACGGCGAAAAGTTCGCCGGCGCGGTCTACACCCTGGCGTGCGAGGCGCTCATGCCGGACGGGAAGGCGCTGCAGAGCGCGACCTCGCACATGCTCGGGCAGAACTTCTCGCGCGAGAGCGCCTTCAACATCGCCTTTCAGGACCAGGCGAAGACCACCCAGTACGCGTGGCAGACCTCGTGGGGGATGTCCACGCGGGTCGTGGGGGGGCTCATCATGGTGCACGGCGACGACCAGGGGCTCATCCTCCCGCCGCGAATCGCCCCGATCCAGGCCGTCATCGTGCCGATCTGGAAGAACCCGGAGGAGCAGGCGAAGGTGCTCGAGGCCGTCGAGCGGATCCGCCGCCGCTTCGACGAGGCGGGGGTCCGGGTCCACGCGGACCTGAGGGAGCAGTACAACCCGGGGTGGAAGTTCAACGAGTGGGAGCTGCGCGGCGTGCCGGTGCGCGTCGAGGTGGGGCCGAAGGACGTCGCGAAGGGTCAAGCCGTCCTGGCGCGCCGCGACGTGCGGGCGAAGGAGTTCCTCCCGGAGGACGGCCTCGTCGCGCGCGCGAAGGCCCTCCTGGACGAGATCCAGAAGGCGCTCTTCCAGCGGGCCCTGGACTATCGCGAGAGCCACACCTACGAGGCGAAGACGCTCGTCGAGTTCGCGGACATCGTCGAGAACCGCCGCGGCTTCATCCACGCCGCATGGTGCGGAAAGCGCGAGTGCGAGGTCCGGGTGAAGGAGGAGACGAAGGCTACGACGCGCTGCATCCCGCTCGACGACGCGGGCGGCCATGCGGCTTGCTTCGTCTGCGGCGAGCCGTCCACGTGCCGCCCGGTGTGGGCGAGGGCGTACTAGCGCTCCGCGAGATCCCAGATCCCAAATCCCAGATCCGAACGAAATCCTACAACCTGACTCTGGCCGACCTTTGCTGCGATCTGGGATTTGGGATCTGGGATCTCCGCGCGGGACAGTCCTCTCTCCAACCCGGTCCCGGAACGACTATTCGAGGTCCGGACGCGTCACCCAGAGCATCGTCACATAGCGCGGCGCGTGGACCCACGTCGCCGTGACGTCGTCGACGATCGGCGTCACGCAGAGCGGCGTCACGCCGCCGTTCACGAACCCGAAACGCACCTGGAGGTCCTGGGCCACCCCACCGGCGACCGGGATGTTGAGGCCGCGCCAGTTCGCAGGCGGCGCCGCCGCCTGGTCCCAGAGGTTCCATCCGCCCCCGTCCGTCTGAGCCCCGGGCAGCGCGCTCCAGGTCCCCTGGTTGTTCGGCTCCATCGTCGGCCATGCGAGGCTCGGCGCGGCGAACCCCGCGGCCACGCTCATCCGGAATCTCTGCGGGGCGGGGACGGGGCTCAACGGGCCCCAGCTCATCGTGCCCCACCGCTGCGGGTAGTACGTCGTCCACGAGACCGTCCCGATCCGCCCCGGGCCGAGACGCGACCCGGGGATGCGGCACGTGTAGAACGCCCCGTTCGCCGCGTACCGGTCCCTCGGCCCCGAGATCAGGTTGTTGTTGGAGACCCGGACTTCGTCGATCGTCGCGTTGGTGTAACGGCGGATCGTCTGGTTCGGGCCCACCGACCAGCCCTGGTTGTACACCGTCTGCAGCGGCATGGCCGGGTTGTTGGACGAGTTGAACGTGTACCCGCCGATCTGGAACCGCTGCGCACGGTCGAGGGAGATCAGCCGGAACGCGTTGATGCGCCGCAGGAGGCCGATGGTCTGCTCCCGAACGAGCGGGAAGGTAATCCCGACGGTCGTCAAGCCGTCGACGTTCAACTCCTGACTCACCCCAGACCACCAGCGGTGCGTGATCCGGTGCCACTCGTGCGGACCCCAGTTGAATCCGCCGGGCCCGATGTCGAATTCCGCCTGGGAGAGGGCGAGCGTCACGGCCCCGGTCCCCGGGATCCACCCCCAGTTAGCCGGGTCGTTCGGGTCCGGGGCCGGGGGCGGGTCGTTCGGCCCCGGCTCGTCAGGGCCGATCCACTGCCACGCGCCCCCCGCCGGACCGAGCACCCCCGGCGCGCGGTTGACCGGCTGCAGTGTCTCGCGATCCGGGTTCCCGTACAGGAACCGCGTGCTCACGATCCGATTCCCGAACCGTTCGAGCTTCCACCCGAGGCCCCACTGCTGCCGGTTCTGCGGCGGGCCGCCTCCCGTCGTGTAGAACTGGTTCACCACGTAGAAGATCAGCTCGTCGCTCCCTGTCTCGTTCCCGCCCAGACGGAGCGGCGTCGCCAACTTCAGCCACAGGTCGACCGAGCCCGTCAGACCCGCGTCGCCGTCCGGGAAGATCGTGTCGTTTCCCGGCACCGGGAAGGTCAGCTCCTCGTCGCTCTGCCCCTGCCTCCTCCTCCAGCAGAGCCCGCCGTCCGGGACGAGGTCGTTTCCACGCCCGACGGAGAGACCCGCGCCGGCCGACGGGGAACCGCCGGGCGTCTCGTCCTTGCTGAACTCCGGGGGGGGCAAGTACTGCGGGGGGTTCCGCTGGAAGGTGTTCGTGAAGGGGTGGTAGAACGTCGTGTTCGACGCCTGGCCGGCCGGGTCCCACTCCGTGCCAAGGCAGAACGACCCGTCCCACACGCCGACCCGGTCCACGGGCTTGGCGCCCGGCGTCGTCACCCAGTTGCAGTAGTTGGGGTTGTTCATCCAGCTCACACAGTCCGAGTCGCCCGGCTCCCCGCCCACCGACGCCTCGTTGAGCGACTCCGGGTAGGTGCGGGTCCGGTTCCCCCCGACGCGGTTCGCGATGAAGTCCGCCTGCGTCGTCAGGCGCACCGGCTGGAACACCTGAACCGTCGTGTGGAGGAGCTTGCTCGCGAGGACCGTCTCGTTCGCCCCGTTGAACTGCGAGACGCGGCCGAGGCTCTCGATCTCGAACACCCCCATCGACGAGAAGCAGAACTCCGTCGTCCCGCCCGGGAGCGGGGTCGCGCCCGACCCAGGGAAGAAGTACCCCAGGTCCGCCTTGTCGACGGCGCAGAAGTTGTTGTCGTTCGGGTTGAACTTGTCCAGGCGGCTGTTCGCGTTGCAGTTCGCGATGACCACCGACTGCTGCGCGTCGCTCAAGAAGCCCTGCGTGCGCACCCACGCCTCGAACTCGGCCCAGGTCTTGAACGCGTTCGATCCGCCCGCCGTGCGGCGAGCGATGATCGCCTGCGCAAGCGACCGCGCGCGCCCGTAGTCCACGGTCGCGACCAGGGTTTTGTCCCACTGGACGACCGGGCCTCCCCACACCAATTGCCCCGTGGCCGTGGCCCTAAGCTCGTATCCGGTGAGTCCCGAGAGCACGGCGACGAGGACCGGCTCCGGCGCGCCATTCAGGTTCACGGGCGTCCTCGGCCGCGCGGCGACCTCCATCCGGACACCGCGGCCGTTTCCCACATCGTCGAGCGGGTAGGTCGTGTTGCCCGAGAAGTTGATCGTCGGCGAGTACGGGGCGACCCCGATGTACTGCGAGTTGTCGATCCATCCCGCGACGGTGATGAAGTCCCGGAGGATGTTGAAGCGTTGGTCGGCTTCCTGCGGCGTCAGGCCCGCGATCTGGCGGATCGCGTCGTTCACCTCCGCCTCGTTCCCGAACCGCTGGCCGGCCCTGTTCGCGCGGTAGGCGAGGATCGTGTCCGCGTTCGCCGTGCCGCCGACCGGGTCCGGGACGTTGATCCCGCGGGCCAGGAGGTAGTCGCGGATCGCCTGGCCGAGGGAGGCGAGCATCCCGCCGAGCGTGCGGCGCTCGGAGGAGCCGGCGGTCATGTTCGTGAACAGGTTCAAATTGAGCTGCGACGCGCAGTCGATCACCTTGAGGCGGTAGTAGTCGGCGCCGTTCTCGTAGGTGGCGGCGAGACGCTGGCCGTTCATGCCGCAGACGGGGCGGCCGTTCGGGAGGTACCCTCCCCACGAGAGACCCGGGCCCGGGGAGATCGGGGCGGGGGCGATCGCCGGGGGGGCGGGCGGGCTGGGGCCGAAACTGGGGCGCCGGGAGAGCTCGATCGGAAACCCGCCCCTCGCAGCGTCGAAGTAGTTCCGGTTCGCGTCGGTGAGAACGCTCGTCGGTTCGTAGCAGTAGACCCACGGGTCGTTGGGCTGGTCCCACCCCTTGCGGGCGGCCCACTGCTGGAGGTGGCCGACGACCATCTCGACGCCGGAGTGCGCGACGAAGCGGGCGCGCACGTCGTCGACGTAGTTCCGGCTGACCGTGCGTTCCAAACGCGACATCGTGGCGAAGATGGTCGCCAGGATGGACAGCATGGCGAGGACGGCGAGGGAGAAGAGGATGACGACGCCCTTCTTCCTCGTGCGGGAGAACAACTGCATCGGGGCCCCTCCAGTTCCTGGAATGGTCGAGATCTGGGTCAAGAGCGAGCAAGCGCCCCGCCAGGGAGGAACGGATCGGCCGGATCGGCACGCGTTCGCACCTCTCGGCTCCTACAATAGATAGAGTGCATGCCGCGCGCCTCATATCACACAAGTGAGTCGATCCGAGGGAGGCTGGTCACGCGGGCGTGACGGGCTTCGTCCGGGGTAACATCCCGCTGTCCTGCCAACAGGATTCGCATTTTGCCAATCCGAAGCAGGGACTTGATGCGGCCCGCATTCAACCCTAGAATCCCCTCGGACCCTTCACCCTCTGGAGGCCTCATGCGCGCCCCCCTGCTCGCCCTGCTCCTCGCGCTTCCGACCTTCGCCGACGAAGAACCTCCTCAGCCCGCCCCCTTGCCGACCGAGGCCCAGATCCGCGAGGCCGCCGCGCAGCTCGTCGACCGCCAGGAGGCGACCCGCAACGCCGGCATGTCCGCACTCGCCGCGTTCGGGAAGCACGCCCAGGCCGTCCTCCGCGAGCTCGCCGCCTCCGACGACCCCGAGGTCCGCTGGCGGGCCCGCCTCGTCCTCGGCCGACCGAAGCTCGTCGCGCTCGGTGTGTCGCAGGACGCCATCGGCTGCGCGTTCGTCGTCGTCTACCTCGAGGCCGAAAAGGGGGAGGCGGACCCCCAGGCGATGCAGGTCCAGGTCGGCGCCGATCCGATATGGGTCGAGCGAAAGCCCGTCACGGACGGTCGCGCCATCTCGAGGGCCTCACCCAAGAGCGTCGACCCGGGCTACGGCATCGCGCTCACCTTCGACGCGACCGGCGCGAAGGCCCTGGACGCCGCCGCCGCGCGCGGAAAGGGGAGGAGGCTCGTCCTTGCCATCGACGGACGCGGCGCGCACGTCTGGACGATCGAGCGCGAGACGATCGGGGGGGAGTTGACCGCGCTGTCGGGGCTCCCGATCCAGGCCGCGCAGAAGTTCGCGAAGGGGATCGAGCTCGGCCGGAAGATCGACTAGTCGAAGGTCCCCGGGTCGACGAGGATGTCGTTGTCCTCGAGGAGCGTGCCGGTGGCCTTCTGGAGGCGCAGGAGCGCCTTCCGGTGGTCGACGAAGGCCTGTGTCTCCCGTTGCTCCGCGTTCACGAGGTCCTCCTGGAACTGCAGGACCTGGAAGCTCGTGGAGACGCCCAGCTCGTACCGCTTCTGCTCCGCCTCGAGCTGCTTCGTCGCGAGCTCGGTCGACTTCTTCGCTGCCTGGATCCGCTTCGCCGTGGTGGAGATCCCCCTCACTCCCTCGCGCACCTCGGCGACGATCACCTGCTCCAGCGATTTCATCGTGAGGGCGAGCCTCCGGCGCTCGACCTCGGCCTTCTTCAGCTCCCCGCGCGCCGTGTTGTTCCCGAGCGGGTACTCGAGCGACAGGGTCACGCTCCACACCTCGGGCTGGTCGCGCGTCAGCTCGTCGAACGCCGCGTTCGTGTCGTTCCCGATCCCCGTCTGGCGGTAGAGCCCCTCCACGTTGACGAGCGGCAGCAGGTCGTTCTCCTTCTGGTCGATCGTGATCTCCTGCGCACCGACCTGCTTCGAGAGCGCCGTGTAGTCGGGGCGCCGGTCGAGCGCCTTGCGGATCGACTCGTCCGTGTTCGGCGCCGGCCCGCCGAGCATCAGCTCGTCCGTCGGCACGACCCGCGCGTCCCACTCCGAGGCGTCGCGCCAGGTCGGGCGGATCAGGCGCTTGAGCACGTCCTCCGCGTCCTCGATCGCCTTCTGCGCGCCGATGATCCCCTCCTGCTGCGAGGCGACCTGCGCCTCCGCCTGCAGCTCCTCGATGGGCGGCAGGGTCCCGACGCGCACCTTCTGGCGGTTCACCTCGAGGAGGGTCTCCGCGAGCTTGAGCGACTTCTGGCGGACCTCCCTCTGCTTGATGGCGTTGACGAGGTCGTAGTACGCGTTCTCGACCTGGAAGACGACCTCGGTCAGGTCGGTGCGGAAGCGGTCGAGCGCAATCCCCTGCGTCGCGCGCGCGAGGCGGATCCCGGCGAGGTTCGCGGCCGCGCCGAAGCCGCGGAGGAGCGGCTGCGACACCCGCGCGATCGGGCGGACCTCCCACTCCGGGTTGAGTAGCGCGAACGAGCTGTTCGTCCGGGTCCGGTCCAGCTCCATGCCGAGGTCGTATTGCATCCCCGTCCAGAGGAACCGGTGGCGCACGCCCGCCGCGCTCTGGAAGAGGTGGGACGCGCTGAGCCCGATCCCCGAGACCCCCGAGAGGGCGTTGCCGACGGGCACCTGGGAGTTCGTGTAGGTCCCCTTGAGGTACGGCGTCGGGTCGAAGGGGCCCCACGCCGCCTGCACGTCCGCGTCCGCCGTGCGGGTCTGCTGGACGCTCACCTTGACGTCGAGGTTGTTGGCCACCGCGAGCGCGATGCACTCCTTCACCGAGAGGCGAAGTGTCGCAGGCTCAGGCCCGGCCGGCGGCGTGTCGGCGGGGGGCTTCTCCGCATCGTCGTCGGGGGGCGCGGGTTGCACGTCGGGCGCCTCCCACGCGTCGTCCGCGAGGGGGGGGGGAGGCAGGTCGCTTTCCATCGGCGGCGCGTCGTCGGAAAAGGCGAGGGCCGCCGCGAACAGGAGGATCCCCCCCGCCACGGGTCCGAGAGCTCGCCGGAACGTGTTTCCCTTCATCCCCATCCCCGTAACTATCGGCAAGTTTCGTCCTAAGGTCAAGCGTTCAAGCCACTCCACGGAATCGCCGATGATCAGGGTGACACGCCGGGGAGGAGGGGTCGTCCGAAGATGAGACGGATCGTCGCGACATTCCTGCTGTTCGCGCTCCCACTCGCCGCCCTGGCCGAGGAGGAGTCCGACCACGACATGAAGATGGGGCTCCTGCTCGGGGTCTCCACGGGCCAGTTCGACACCGAACTCGGCTGGAGCGTCCTGGCCATCCTCGACCTGACCGTGATCCCGCCCGAGGAGCTCTCCGGCTGCCGCCTCATGGGGGAGCTGGCGATCGGCTACCACCACAACTCCGACGACCTCGACGTCGTGACGAGCGCCATCCTGGGCCCGGACACGGACGTCGAGCTGAAGAGCCGCACGTTCCACTCGATGGTCGGCTTCAAGATCGTCTTCGAGCAGGTCTCCCCCTCGTTCCAGCCCTACCTCGTCGCGGGGCCCGCGTACTACGCGCAGGAGGTGGAGCTCTCGAACGGCCGCACGCTCGGTCAGGCGCCCAACGCGCCCGAGCTCGACAACCGCGGCATCCCGTATGGCTGGGGATCGGACGAATTCGGCGGCCAGGTCGGCGCGGGGTTCCACATCCCGATCTCGAAGCGTCTCGAGCTGACGGTCGACGGGCGGTTCCACATCGTCACCGACGAGAACAACGACTTCGGGACGTTCGTCGCGGGGTTCAACTTCCGCTTCTAGACGCCCGCCGGCGCGACGCGTATCATCCGCGCCATGGCCGCCCCGAAGGTCTACCTCACGAAGAAGCAGCGCGCCGTCGTCGACTTCGTCGAGCAGTACGGCGCGGAGAAGGGCGAGGCGCCGACGCTCCGCGAAATCGCCGAGCACTTCGGGATCAGCAAGGTCTCGGTCCTCCAGCACCTGCGCGCCCTCGAGAAGAAGAAGGTCCTCAAGCGGATGCCGTACGCGGCGCGGTCGATCGACGTCCGCCCCGAGTACGTCACGCGGGCGCGCCTGCCTCGCGTCGAGATCCCCTGCGTCGGGACCATCTCCGCCGGGGCCCCGATGGAGCCGTTCCCCGCGCCCCAGGGCGTCGACGTCGCCTCCCTCTTCGAGACCCGCAAGGAGTGCGTCCTGCTCCGAGCGAAGGGCGACTCGATGAAGGACGACGCCATCCGCGACGGCGACTACGTGATCGTCGAGCGCCGCGACTGGGCGAAGGACGGGGAGATGGTCGTCGCCGTGCTTCCGACGGGCGAGGCGACGCTCAAGCGGATGTTCCGGGAGGAGGGAGGCGTGCGCCTGCAGCCCGCCAACCCCGACGTCGCGCCGATCCGCGTCCCCTCGGTGAAGGTCTACGGCGTCGTGATCGGCCTCTTGCGCCGGTTGGCGACGTGATGTCATGCGCCTCGTCTTCCACGCAGACGCCGACGCCTTCTTCGCGCAGGTCGAGACGATCCTCGACCCGTCGCTCGTCGGGAAGCCCGTGATCGTCGGCGGCTCGACGAACCGCGGGATCGTCACCAGCGCGACGTACGAGGCGCGCGCGATGGGGGTCTACACGACGATGCCGATTGCGCAGGCCCGGCGCCTCTGCCCGAAGGGCGTCTTCATCGAGGGGCACTTCGAGGCGTACGCGCGCTTCTCGAAGCGGATGTTCGAGGTGTTCGAGTCGTTCACGCCGGCGGTCGAGGGGAGCTCGCTCGACGAGGCCTACCTGGACTTCACGGGGTGCGAGCGCCTCCACGGGATCGAGGGGTGGTCGGCGATGGAGGAGGGGAGGCCGGGGCGGGTCGTCGAGCTCGCCGAGCGGCTCCGCGACGAGGTGAGGCGGAGGTCGGAGCTCAGGGTCTCGATCGGCGCGGCGACGTCGAAGCTCGTGGCAAAGGTGGCGACGGACTTCGGGAAGCCGAACGGGATCACGGTGGTCTTCCCCGGCCGCGAGGCGGCGTTCCTCTCGCCGATGCCGGTGGGGACCGTGCCCGGCATCGGGAAGAAGGCCGCCGCGATGCTGGAGCGGGCGGGGATCGCGCGGCTGGGGCAGCTCGCGGCGACTCCAGAAGACCGCCTCGTGCGGCTGTTCGGCCCCGGCGCGGGGTGGCTCTCGAGGCGCGCTCGGGGCGAGGACGAGAGCCCGGTGGAGTCGGGGGGTCTGCCGAAGTCGACGGGCCGCTCGGTGACGTTCGAGCGCGACACGGACGACGTGGCCTGGGTCGAGCGGGTCCTCGCGGAGCTGACGGAGAAGGCGGCGCGGTCGGTGCGGGAGGACGGGCTCGTCGCGCGCACGGTCACGGTGAAGGTGAAGTACGCGGACTTCACGCTGTCGAGCGCGGCGGAGACGCTCCCCGAGCCGTCGGAGCTCGACGACCCGTTCTTCGAGGCGGGGAGGAGGCTGTTGCGCAAGGCCTGGAAGCGGCGCGTGAAGATCCGCCTGGTCGGCGTGACGCTCTCGGGCCTTGCTCTCGCGTCAGGGCGGCAGCGGACGCTCTTCGGCGAGGGGGAGCGCGCGCGTCGCGAGCGGCTGTACGAGAAGATCGATCTGATCCGTGGCAAGCACGGCGAGGAGGCGTTGCGCTCGGGGCGGACGTTCGGGCCCGAGGACGCGAAGCGCCCGAGGAGGAAGCGATGAGCGCGGCTGCCGCCAAATCCCAGATCCGAAATCCCAGATCCAAACGAAATCCCAGATCCCAGCGCGGGCTCCGCCCGCAACCCAAACCTTGAGATTCCGTCAGGCTGCCGAGCGTAGCGAGGCAGCCGTTCTTTCTAAGTAGACACGGCGCTCATCCATCCGTAGATGGGGAGTTGTAAACC
>ORMF010874252.1_pt1 | contig 38700 bp, 45 predicted proteins | sample 1779871 | NCBI WGS metagenome assembly ORMF01 (sample SAMEA104232316, study PRJEB22302) | groundwater metagenome | biome: forest; feature: aquifer; material: groundwater | place: USA | collected 2011-08-07 | depth 5.4 m
CTTACGCCTTGGGCGACACACGTGCTACAATGGGTAGAACAAAGGGACGCCAAGGAGCAATCCGGAGCAAATCTCATCAAATCTACCCTCAGTTCGGATTGAGGGCTGCCACTCGCCCTCATGAAGTTGGAATCGCTAGTAACTGTGGATCAGCCTCGCCACAGTGAATACGTTCTCAGGTTTTGTACACACCGCCCGTCAAGCGATGGAAGCGGGAAGCGGATGAAGCGTGGCTTTAAGACGCACCAATCCGAAGCTCGTAACTGGCGCTAAGTCGTAACAAGGCATCGGTAGGGGAACCTGTCGATGGATCACCTCCTTTCTAAGGAATATAATTCACTTTTTGTGCAGCTTTTCGAAGCTCGCATAGTGCATTCCAAGGTCGTTACCTCGATTTCAATCGAGGTAGATCTCTCCCGACGTTAAGTCGGGATTCCGACCAAAGCGTCGGAAAAAAGAAGCGACGTAAAATTTGGCATTTCTATTCACTATTGAGCTGTTAATTCCGAAGCTCGCATGTAAAGCACCCCGCAAGGGGTGTTTTTTGGAAGCAAGTTAATTGGTTGTCAATTAGTTGACAATTAAATTCCATTGGTTTACAATTAAATTATGAACATAAAAACCTTCATATTAAGGCTTCTGGAAACTAAAAAAAGAATAACAGTTCAGGATGTGGTTCAGTCTTATAATGAAACAATTTCAAGACAATATGTAAGCAAAATACTTCGTGAAGTTATTGCTGAAGGTAAGGCAATTAAAATTGGTGGAACGAAGAAGGCTTTTTATGTTTCTCCAAAACATATTAATGATGTCGAGTTAGAAGATAGATTAAAGCGTCGTTTGCAAAATTCGGACCTCAAGGAGCATGAAGTTTTAACCGAGATTAATATCAACTTAGATTTTATTGCTAAGGCTAAAGAGCATGTCAGGAGCCTGTTTGACTATGCTTTTTCGGAAATGCTTAATAATGCCATTGAACATTCCAAGTCAAAATTTATCGAGATTGAAATATATAAAGAAGATAATCATCTGAAATTTATAGTAAACGATTTTGGCATTGGAGTGTTTCGAAATGTCATGCAAGAAAGGCATTTAAACAGCGAGTTAGAAGCTATTCAAGATTTATTAAAAGGGAAAACAACTACACAACCGCATGCTCACTCCGGTGAAGGGATTTTTTTCACTTCAAAAGTAGCCGATGTTTTTACTCTAGAAAGTTATGATTACAGACTGATTATTAATAATGAGATAGACGATGTGTTCGTTGAACCTTTAAAGCCTTTGAAGAGAGGTACGAGAGTGATTTTCTCTTTGGCGATGGACACAAAAAAACACCTGAGTAACATCTTTAAGGCTTACAATACCGGAGAGGATGACACCGGATTTGATAAAACGGAAATCCGAGTCAAGCTATATAACATTGGGACTATTTACGTATCTCGTTCCCAAGCACGGAGATTAATTGCTGGACTAGATAAATTCAAAAAAATAATTTTGGACTATGACAAAGTACCGACTATAGGACAGGCTTTTGCGGATGAGATTTACAGAGTTTTCCAAAGCAAGCATTTGGATATAAATATTGAATCAGTTAATATGAATGAAGCAGTCAAATTTATGATTGAGCGAGTAGAAACACCTAAAAAACCTCTGTTCTAGATTTGGGGTATTGTCCCCCCTGCCCGTAGAAAGAAGGAGGTTCTGCGCAGGTATAAAATTTTCCTCTTGACGTTTTTATCAGCTTAGTATAAGCTTATTATTACTTAATTATTTAATATATGGTATTAATGTTTCCCGTTCTAAATATCACCACAACCACTACAACCCTAAGTGAAAGGGGCTTGCTGTAGTCGGATTTAAGATATTCTAAATAATCACTCTCCAGAACGCCCTTTGCAAACCAAAGGGTTATTTTAATTTTAAGGAGAGTAAACATGAAGACCAAACTGCCGAGAGAGGGAGAAGGAAGAGATTACTTCTTCAAAACTTTGACAATTGTATGTCAATTTTGCAAGAAATTCTTAGAACAGAACAACTGCGAAAAAATCGCTTACTGTTTTAATGGTAAGTGTCCCCATGACGCCCAGTGTTCGCATCATAGTGAATACCGTTGTCCTGGCTGTGGCACTTGCGGCGAACAAGGCAAGTGGGATGACTTTAGAGGGGAAGGCAGAAGCGTGCTTTACGACTGCAAATGTGGGGCAGAATTTTCTTGCCTTATCAGGTCAATGTGCTGATGGGCCAAAAGTGGCAAACTGAGACGGCGTGGAGAATTAAGAACTCTCTGCGCCATTTTAACTACTTGATTAGAAAGAAGGAGTTTCTTAAGGTTCAAGGCCCCTTGCCATAAGGGGATATTTGTATTATCATAAAACGTTCTGCTTTGTTTTTATCTTGAATCAACAACCACAAAACTTTCGGTAGCAGACCCGAAAGAATACATCCACAGGGAGGAGAGGATAAATGTCTGAACAACATGCTGATGCGATAAGCATCGACGGGTTTGTGCGTGCGGTAGAAGCGGACACGAAATACGCGGGCACATTGGCATTGTGGGACAGGCAGGTGGAATTCTCTTTTTCCTTTGCCATCCCCATAGAAGAAATCGCCGAGATGAGTGCAGAAGCCTATAAGAAGAACATTCATAAGACCTTACTTCTGACACTAACTCGAGGCGGACAAGAGGTTACTCTCGGTGACCCCGAAGAATATATGGCTATGTGCTTCGTGGTGTATGGGGCTGTTTCCTCTTTGTTAAGGACACAGCGGGAGGAAAGGCAGTCGCCCCGTGTTGTTAAGGTGGGCTTAGTTCCGCAAATTGGTTTAACGAGGGTGGTGCTGGCAGTTACGGTCAGCCAAACAGTTGAATTGACGGTTGAGTGTAAACCCAAGACCGTCGCGTTATTCGAGAGGATATTTGGAACGATAGCCCCTAAGTAATTACAGTGTGGGGAATGTCGGACCGGAAAGCCATTCAGACTGCAAGTCATGAGGCGCTTGCAGTCGTAGATTCAAGCCTCTTTTTTTATTTGTTTTACATTTTTAGTAAGTCCCCTAGAATCCTCCCTAAAGTCATGTTATAATTTCTGAAGGACTTTTCAAATAATTTATCAATCGCCAATTATAGGAAAGGGTATTACGGCGTGAAAAAAATAATAATTGAAGCGGCTATGTTTCTCTGTTATACTACCAACATAATATTCAACTCTTCTCCTAAAATAAAACTTTTAACCACTGCCGCAATTACAGGATTCTTTATCCTAGCCGCCGGCCATCTCTGCCTGCAATCAGTTCAGGCCTCCGCTCCGCCCTCCAACGCTAGCCCTTCTATGGCAACAACCTACAGCGTCACTGATGCTCATTGCTGCATGAGCCAAACCCACAGCGAAGTCGCAACCGCTATCCAACAGCCGCAAAAACTGGTACTCAATACGCAGTATGAATCCAACTTAGTTACCTTTTCTTCGCCCATTTCCGCCACTGTTTTTGACCGTGGCACTGCAATCAACCTTTACGCATTCGCTGCCAGACCCAATCCTGTCGGCCTTGTCCTGCGCTGTTAGATAGGTGTTATGCAGAATCTCTCGGCGAAGCGAGCATCGCCGGATTTTGACTTGTAACGCCTTATTTAATGGAGCACAAAAAAATAGAACCCAAACCAATATCTACAGACAACGAACAGCAACTACCGAAAGCTGTTCCTGTTCGAGACACTCTAACGCGTACGCTATATATCCTGTCCGCTTCCATTATCCTGTTCAGCCTCATCATTGGCGGGTCAATCATCTATGCGGCAAAAAAGATAATTACACCGCGTCTTGCTTCTGTTCAGCAAAGCAGCGTACCAGCATCACAATACGCTACTGTGACAACTTCCCAAGACCCCTCTGGTCCTACTAAAGTATCAATCGACAACGACCCTGTCTTGGGAAACAAAGACGCTCCGGTAACTATTATTGAATTTATCGACTTTGAATGCCCGTTCTGCAAGAAGTCATTTCAAGATGTGATTCCTAAACTAAAACAGCAATATATGGATGCCGGTAAAGTAAAGCTGGTTCTACGCGACTTCCCCCTTAATTTCCACGAAAATGCCCATAAGGAAGCGGAAGCTGGAGAATGTGTCCGCGATCAAGGCGGCGATTCTGTATACTTCAAATACCATGATCAGATTTACACCCAGACTAAATCCAACGGCACGGGCTTGGCTTTAACCCAGTTACCGGTTATCGCCAAAGGCTTGGGACTGAACGTGAAGCAGTTTCAGCAGTGTCTGGACTCGGGAAAGTATAAAGACGAAGTAGATAAGGACATTGCTGATGGTATCGCAGCCGGAGTGTCCGGCACGCCCTCGTGGTTTATCGGCAAGCCAGGCAGCGACGGCGCCATGACCGCAACGCCGCTTGTCGGCGCCCAGCCCTTTGCCGCCTTTAAAATTATCATTGACCAGCAGCTCAAGCAGTAATATGCGGGCAGTATTCACAAAAAACATTATTATTAGTTCCCTAGTAGTTGCCGTGGTATATTTGATCATAGTGACCTATCTCATGAATTATAGTTTTGTCATTGCTGTCATCTCTGGGAACTCCCCAATCAGCTACAAAGGGAGTATCCTTGTGGCTTTGTTGCGAGGTCTAGGTACGAGCATGACCCATTTCTCCCTGGGTATGTTAATTCTTGTCGCGCTCCTAACTGGTGCTAATCTGACTCTGCTCGTGCAGAAACTTAAATTACTGCGGAGTTCTGGAAAATTGCACTTCCTGGTAGGCGGCAGTTCGATCATCGGTATTGTCGGCAGTGGCTGTGCGGTCTGCGGCTTGCCTGTCTTTGCCCTGCTTGGATTGGGCGGCAGCTTAGCCTACTTGCCCTTTCACGGCACGGAGATTTCGGTGATTGCCGCCATGCTGCTTGCCGGATCGCTCTATCTTATGGCCAGAAGCTATGCCAAAGCGTGCGCCATTCATCAACTAAAGAAAACTTCTCTATCAATAACCAAACTAACTTTATGAGTAACAAAATTAATTATGTAATTATTGGGCTGCTAGCAATTCTGATAATTATCGGCGGCTTGTTGTATTCCCGCCAGAATAAAGGCAGATCAAGCGTTCAATCACACAGTAGCACCGCTAATGATAACACCCCCATTGAGAATGCAACTTATGGCCATGTGCACGCCCTGTTTCGCAACCCGTCCGATAATAGCCTTTTGATGGGCACGCATTATGGATTGTATAAAAGCAGTGATGACGGCAAAACTTTTGCCAAAGTTGATGTAAAAGGCCTTAGCTCTCACGATTTCATGAACTTTGCCTATGATCCAAACAGCAAAACCATATTTGCCGGCGGCCACGATGTCGGCGTGGTAAAATCCACGGATGGCGGCACGACCTGGCAGAAAACAGACAGCGGCATTAAGGGCGCGGATATACACGCCTTAGCCATTAACCCTATGGACACTAACCGGCTGTTTGCCTATTCTGTTGATAATGGAGTTTTTGGCAGCAAAGACAAGGGAAAAAGCTGGTATCGCATTGATGACGGGCCGGATAACCCAAGCACCAGGAGCTTTGGTTACATGGCTACGCCAAGCGCTATGGATAGAAGCATGGGCACTGCCAACACTACCAATATCGGGTATCTCTGGGCCGGAACCAGCGGTGGCCTGTATAGCTCCTTTGCCTGTCTCTGCGGTTGGACAAAGACTAGCGGCATATCTGACAACGCTACAGTTTACACCCTTGCCCCTAATCCACAGAGCCGCAGTTCAATGCTGGCTGGCACACGAGACGGCATTTTTGAAAGCACTGACGAAGGCAAGAGCTTCGAGCAAGTTAAGTCGGATATGACAGACGTTGCTGCAATTGCCTTTGACCTAACTAATCCGAAGTTAGTATTTGCTGCGACCACGAACGGCACTCTTTATAAAAGCACCGATGGTGGCATGACATGGAGTAAATAAATATGAAACCCTCACAAATAGTTAAAATGTGCCTGAACTACAAGGTGCTGGTAGGCATACTGGCTGTTATCCTTCTCGTGTATTTATTAGCGCCGCGCTTTGCCAGCTTCTCATGGATTCTCCTAATCCTCATTTGCCCGCTGTCCATGATCCTTATGATGACTGGTATGCAGCATGCTAATAAACACTCAGAAGACAAGGAGAATAAAAAATGAAAAAAATAATCATTATCAGCATAATTTCTTTAGCAGTGATTGGTTTGGGTATCGTATTGTTTATTCAGGACGCCAAAAATAGCAAATTTGTTGTTAAAGAAGATAACTCTAAAGTTGCTGCGGTTGGCCAGGAGTACCCTAGCCAAGGTCAAAACCACATTAATCCAGGCAGTTCTCATCCCGCGTATAATTCTAATCCCCCGACTTCGGGGCCTCACTATCCGCAGCCGGCTAACTGGGGAGTGTATTCTAGCCCATTAGAAGATGGTCAAGCATTGCACAATCTGGAACATGGCGGCATTTGGATTTCCTACAAGGATATTGACGACCAGACTAAAAGACAGCTGGAAACTATTGCCAAAGCTAACCCCGGCAGCGTAATTTTAACGCCCCGGCCTACAAACGACACTAAAATAGCCCTGGCCTCCTGGACTAGACTGGAAAAGTTGGATAGTTATGATGAAGGTAAGATTTTGGAGTTCATTAGGGCCAATAAGAATAAGTCGCCGGAACCACTGGCGAAATAAATAATTAAAGACCGACCCGGTAATTTCGGGGCGGTTTTTAGTTTACTTGACCCAGTCAAATCCCGCAAAGCGGAAACTGCAAAGCAGTTATTTGACAGGGTTGACAAATACCCTAGGGGGGTATATAGTAAGCTTAAAGTGTAAAGATCAAAGTGCAAAATCATGAAAACAATCAATCAATCCAAGCTTATCAACCACCTTCATAGGCTACAAGGACAAATGCAAGGACTGGAGCGCATGGTTAAAGCAGACAAATACTGTGTGGACATTATCCGGCAGTCTTTAGCCGTGCAAAAGTCTCTGCAAAGCTTTAATCAAGCCATGCTTGAAAAACATTTACACCAGCACGTGGGCGACCAATTTCGGACGGGCAAGCACAACAAAGCCACTAAAGAACTCCTGGAAATTTATTTTTTAAATAATAAATAATATGAATTTCCGTCACTTGCAGGCTGGCCGTGGTGAAAAAGAATAAATCATAATCATTAATCCATAATTTATGAAAAAAGCTCTCTTTATTCTAATTCCTATATTAATAGTAGCTATAGGCATTATTTTATTTGTAAGACAGGGAAAAGAAAATAATCCTTCTAATAATAAGTTGTCTCCAGCAACTGAAATCACGCACGGTCATGGATTGGGATTAGACTCCAATAACTTTCATAACCTGTATATTGCCACTCATCACGGCCTGTATTTGCTCATGAATGACAAAGATTTATTTGCAGTTGGCGAGGACGGCAACGATTACATGGGCTTCTCGCCTCACCCCAGAGAGTCCCAAGTATTTTTTGCTAGCGGCCATCCACGCACTGGCGGCAACATAGGTTTCCAGAAGTCAGAAGACGGCGGTTTTAATTGGAAAGTAGTATCGAACGGCATAGATGGACCAGTTGATTTTCACGCCATGACCGTAAGCCCGGCAAATCCCGACTTAGTGTATGGTTGGTATCACGGAGCAGTGCAGCATAGCACTGATGGCGGCAAGACATGGCAAGCGTTTCCCAATAAGTTCATAGTCGTCAATTTTGCTGCCGACCCTGGCGATGAAAATGTGGTCTACGCTGCCAGTCCGCAAGGATTGTTTGTAAGCAAAAATAAAGGCCAGGATTGGGATGTATTATTAAGTCCAGATAAGGGAGGCTTTATCTCCACGGTCAGTATTGATCCTCAAAACTCCAAAAATCTTTTAGCCTATTCCGAAAAAATGGGACTGATTAAAAGCGATGACGGGACTACATGGAATTCTATCAGCGCCAACTTTAATGGCGAAACGCCGCTTTATATTGCACGCTCTAAAAATGCTTTGAATCTGGGATATCTAATCACAGAAAAGAACAGTATTTATAAAACCACTGACGATGGGACAACGTGGAGTCAAATTCGCTAACTAATATATGCACGAAAACAATCATATAGAGATACCAAGAGGCAAAAAGTGCGAACTCTGCGGCATGCTGGCCGATAACGTCCATAAAGATAATATGGGCATTATTCATTTTTACTGTGCTCACCATAAACCGTCCAAGTATGATAAACATGCAGGCCATAGCCCCAATATGTTCCGTGATCGGTTCTGGTTAAGCCTCATTTTAACTATTCCCATTATCCTGTATTCCCACATGATTCAGGAATGGCTCAGGTTTAGTATGCCTGTCTTTCCAGGATCCCAGTGGATTCCCTTTGTCTTTGGTACCGCGATTTTCTTTTATGGCGGCGCTGTGTTCATTAAGAGCGCATGGGGTGAATTGAAAGCTAGGCTGCCAGGGATGATGACTCTGATTTCTCTAGCTATTCTTACTGCCTACATTTACAGTGTTGCAACTACGTTCTTCATTACTGGCACAGAGTTCTTTTGGGAATTAGCCACGCTTATAGTCGTCATGCTGTTTGGTCACTGGATGGAAATGCGTTCGGTAACTAAGGCCCAAGGAGCCTTAAAAGAATTAGCCAAACTATTGCCCGACACCGCCGAGTTAGCTAGTGGCACACAAGTGCCAGTATCGGAGTTGAAAGTTGCTGACGTAGTCTTGGTTAGGCCTGGCGCAAAAATTCCAGCTGACGGCAGGGTAGTTGAAGGCGAGTCTGACGTAAATGAAGCCATGATCACTGGCGAATCAAAGCCAGTTGAAAAAACTAAAGGCAGTAAGGTTATTGCCGGTACAGTGAATGGTACCGGTAGCCTGAAAGTTGAAGTAACTAAAGTCGGCGAAGCAACAGCTTTGGCCGGAATTATGAGGTTGGTTGCCGAAGCGCAGGCCTCAAGGTCAAAAGCTCAAATACTCGCAGACCGCGCGGCCTTTTACTTAACTATTGTCGCTATTCTTTCCGGCATAGCTACTTTAATCGGCTGGCTCATTGCCGGCCAAAGCCTGGGCTTTGCCATGGAGCGCACTGTAACCGTATTAGTCATTGCCTGTCCTCATGCTTTAGGTTTAGCTATTCCGTTAGTCACTTCAATCTCAACAACACTTGGAGCCAGGAACGGTTTATTGGTTAAAAAGCGCATTGCTCTTGAATCAGCGAGAAATATCGATACAGTGCTGTTTGATAAAACCGGCACATTAACAAAAGGCGAACAATCTGTAGCCGATGTGTGGCCAGTTAGTAATAAAAAAGCAGATACAGTTTTGCATTTGGCTGCTTCAGTAGAACAGACCAGCGAACATGCCTTAGGCAGAGCAATAATAAATGCGGCGAAAGAAAAGAATATAGGGCTCGATAAGCCGGAACAGTTTAAAGCTATCGCCGGTCATGGGGTTGAAGCATTATTGCACGGCAAGAATATGGTTGCAGTCGGCGGTCCGAGACTCCTCCAAGCTAAACAAGTTCAGATTCCGGAAGAATTAAAAGCTAAAGTGGAACAAGCAGATACAGATGGCAAAACTGTTATTTATGTATTAGAGGACAAGGTTATTGTCGGTGTTGTTACTATTGCAGACGTTATCCGTGAAGAATCAAAACAAGCAGTTGATAAGCTGAAAGCAGAAGGCATAAAAGTAGCTATGATTACGGGTGATTCTAAAGGCGTGGCAGCATATGTTGCAAAGGAGCTGAGCTTAGATACTTATTTTGCCGAAGTTTTGCCGGAGCATAAGGCCGACAAAGTTAAAGAACTGCAAAAGAATGGAAACTTTGTTGCCATGGTTGGCGATGGGGTAAATGATGCTCCCGCTTTAGCCCAAGCGGACATTGGTATTGCTATCGGCGCAGGCACAGATGTCGCTATTGAATCGGCTGGAATTATTTTAGGAAAAAATAAACCGGTAGATATTTCAAAAATTATTAAACTTTCTAAAGCTACCTACGGCAAAATGGTGCAAAATCTAATTTGGGCCACAGGTTATAACGTGGTCGCAATTCCTCTGGCGGCCGGAGTATTGGCTCACTGGGGCATATTACTTGCGCCAGCTATTGGCGCACTGCTCATGTCTGTAAGCACAGTGATTGTAGCGGCGAATGCCCAGCTCTTGAGAAAACTTAATTTAACGGTTTAACTATTGTATATGACTACAGAAACTTCGCCAAAACAGTTCATCCTCTCTCACCGGCCTGTCGAATATCGGCAACAAGGTCTTACGGACTGTGGTCTTTTTGCGGCAGAAGGTGTGATAAGTGCGTATGAAAAAAATCCGGAAGGCAAACATCCTTCCGAATTTCACCAATCTTTTTGGCAACGCACTTTTGGCTTAACTCCTTCATCGCTTATTGTGAGTGTTCTAAAGGAGCATGGCTTTAAAGCCAATTCTGGTAACACAAAGAGTATGACAAATGAGGAACGCTTGTTGTTCTTAAAGAAAAGCCTAGCGAACGATAATCCAATAATTATGCATATTGGCGCTGGTTACTGGGGGGATGGGGTGTATAAACCTATACTTGGAAAAATTATTGGTCACTGGATAAGCTTATGGGGCTATGATGATTACCAGAGAGTTTTTTATATTTATGATTCCGACGTTGCAACAGGCTTTTATCATAACGTGCCAATTGGGAACGTCGCTCGGTCTTATAGAGACGTATTACGCGATTGGGGGCAGGGCGTAACACCTATCCCAAGGTGCTATGAGTATGTGCGAGTTACAAATTCATCAGAATTAAATAAAATTATGCCTTATCAATGTGCAATATGCAAGTTGGAATATGCCAACGAAGAAACTGCCAAAGTTTGCCAAGAGTGGTGCAGCACACATGACAGCTGTAATTTTTTAATTGCAAAACAGGCTCTTAACAAAGACCAGATGAAACAAGCCCCTGCTGGGGATGACGAACGATACCATGACTAAGCGGCTTCACAATTTATTTGTCCTCGCCATTCCTTTATTTATCGTTCACGGCTTGGAGGAGTATTTTACTGGCTTCTATAAAATAGATGCATCCTTTCTCTATACCATAGGCAGATTAAGCAATAATACAGCCAAGACCTTCCTGTTCTTTCAAGTTATGGTTTGGCTTGTTTTAGCGGCTACGGCGGCGCTGCGACTACCGAAACGCTGGACATTGGCGCTTCTGACTTTTTGGGGAATAGTAATGATTTTTGAATTGCATCATGTCTATGAAGCACTCATACTTGGAGGCTATTATCCGGGCCTCGTAACCGCCTTATTGTTTGCAATAATCGGGTACTTTTATTGGAAAGAATTAATTAAAAATTATAAACAACTATGAAAAAATATATTATTGCGTTTGTGGTCATCACTGCTGTTATTGCAGTAATTGCCATTGCTAATAAGAATAAAAACAGGTTTTCCAATGTCACTACAACGGAAGGTTTTTATTGTTCATCTGAAGGAAAACTAACTGACACGAAACCAATTCAAAGTCATAGAAACTATTGTATTAAATCTACCTCCGATGCTTCCAAGCTTCAACCGAATACTCCAACTAAATATACCTATAAAATTATTGATGATAGAGGCGAGACTTTGTATCTCTTCGATGTTGTCCATGAAAAAAATATGCACTTGATAGTCGTCCGTAAGGATTTGAATGAGTTTCAACATCTACATCCAACCTTCAATACCTCTGGAGAGTTTGCTTTAACTGATTTGAATGTTCCTTCTGATGGGCAATATCGCATCTTTGCGGATTTTACCCCGTCTAATTCCCAAATTGGTGCTAGTGGGAAACTACCAGTTACAATTTATCAAGATGTTAATGTTGGTGATATATTAAAATACCAACCACAATCTATGGGGCAATTAGATGAAGTTAAAAGTTTTGACGGATACGAACTTAAAATGTCTGTTAATCCGCAACCAGCAACTGCAGGCAATACGACAATGGTGTCATTTGTCATTAAACAAAATGATAAACCAGTCACCAACTTACAAAATTATCTTGGAGCATTAGGGCATTCGGTTGTGTTAAGCGAGAATGACCTAGACTTTATTCACGCTCATTCTTTGAGTGAATCCACCAATAATCAGACCGGCCGAGTTGACTTTCACGTTACTTTTCCTAAAGAGGGCAACTATAAACTATTCACTCAATTCCAACATCAAGGACAAGTCATTACCAGCGACTTTGTTTTGTCTGTTAATTCAGGCATTCCGGATCAGTCCCCGGAGCATCAAGGACATTGAATTTATGCTTAATATCTGGCTATATTCCTTAATTAGTGTCTTCACCGTTAGTCTTCTTTCTTTCGTTGGCATTATAACCTTGGGCTTAAAAGAAAACTTTTTAAAGTCTATCCTTTTTTATTTGGTGAGTTTTTCGGCCGGGGCGCTTTTAGGCGACGTGTTTTTGCATGTTCTGCCTGAAATGGCCGAGAATAGCTTTGGCCTTAGAGAAGGGCTTTACTTTTTAGGTGGCATTGTGGTGTTTTTTATTTTGGAGCGTTTTATTTTATGGCACCATTCCCACGGCAGCCATGAAGAAAAAGTTCACTCCATGGTTTACCTTACTACCTTAGGTGATGCGCTGCACAATTTTATAGACGGTATAATTATTGCTGCCAGTTTTGTGGTCAGCGTTCCTTTGGGGATTGCTAGTTCGTTGGCCGTTATTTTCCACGAGATTCCCCAGGAGATAGGCCAGTTCGCCATTTTAATTCACGGCGGGTGGGGGAAGAGTAAAGCGCTATGGTATAATTTTTTGTCTGCTTTAACTTCAGTGGCAGGGGCAGTCGTGGTATTAATTTTTGCTCGCCACCTCGGGGGAGCGCCAACTTTTCTGCTGGCCTTTGCTGGGTCGAGCTTCATTTACATTGCCATGAGTGACCTAATCCCCGAACTCCACCAGGAGGTCCGGCTGAGGAGATCGGTAGTTCAATTTATTTGGTTTTTGCTCGGTATTGGGGTTATGGCTGCTCTTTTGTTTTTAGAGTAACCCCAAGAGACTTGATTAATTCTTGCAGATAGATTATAATTGCCTCATCATCTTAAGTTCACCCCTCACCTTGTTTGTTTACAACGTAACATCAAGGGACTATATCAAGCGTTTTATATGGACAAGGTGAGGGGTAAAAGTTAGGCTTCGTGAGAGTTAATCTTTAGCGCAAGTTTAATCAGTGAGCTTAGTTTAATAAGTTAAGTAAAGCGTTTAGATGATGCGCTTATTGGGAAGCCTAATTTAAAATGGCTAAGAAATTGTTTGTTGGGGGTTTGCCTTGGGCAACCACCAGCGATGACCTGACAGCATTGTTTGGTCAAGCCGGCACCGTCTCATCTGCTACTGTAATAGTAGACAAGATGACCGGACGCAGCCGCGGGTTTGGTTTTGTGGAGTTTGATAACGACGCAGAAGCTGAAGCCGCAATCACCATGTTTAACGGCAAAGAGTATAATGGCCGCAACCTCATGGTTAATGAAGCTAGGCCGCAATCCGAACGACCGCCACGAAGCGGCGGCGGCGGCGGATTTCGCCACGGTGGCCGAGATCAATACTAAAATTGCTAACCCCGATCAGATCGGGGTTTTGCTTTGTTAGAAAAGCTTTAGAATTTGGGATTTTTTTTACGCGGTGCTATACTATGACTAAAGAGTGTAATCTATATCCTAATTTATGAGAGCCATAAAACATGAACAGTTAACCTCGGATTATGATCCACGTTGGTTTATTTGGACAATCGTATTTTTGATTGTTAGCGGCGTTTCGTTAGCAAGTTACATCATAATTACCAGCACCAATGATGCAAATAACTCAATAGAATTGTCAACCACATTTTTAAGGTTTCGCAATACTAATAATAAATAAATTTATTTAATAGAAAAATGTCCTAACCTCGCACGTTCGAAGAACTGTGCGGGGTTGACCAGTACAATTTCTTTGCATGCCTTTTGCTCATGCGCCTAGTGCAAGCAAACTGAATAACCAAATATAGATTATAAAAAAAATAGTTTAAATTATTTCATCAGCCGCAAAGGCAGCATGAATGGAAAGTTGTCTTACTGGGGTTGCTTTATTTTTTAAGTTATGTTATAATATAGATAGTGAAAGTTTAATCCAAAGATCAAAATAATCTTTGGCATTAAAGACTTCATGAAACAAACAACAACTTAATTTTCTTCTGAAAGCAAGCAATAGCCAATTGCTATTTGCTGGTATGAGAGTTTGCTTAAAACAAAAATAAATTTACAATGCAATATCTTTCCACCTTAACGCTTAGTCCGTTTGGACAGGTGAAGTTCGGAGACCTTAGTTTTTTACGCAAAGGTTTTCAGCATTTGTACGATCACTTCATCCCCAACCCGCGGAATAATTACCATCCTCATTTGCTGGGGCACCGGGCCCTGGCCTTGCTGTCTTTATTTTTAGTCGTCTTTAAAGTCAGCAGTATTGTTGCTTTACTTACCTTGACCCCGCCTCTGCCTGCTTATTCTTCCGCTATTACTATTACAAATGTTTTTAATTTAACAAACGCTTCACGCACCAGCAATAATTTACCTTCGTTAACCCAGAATGACCTGTTAGCAGTGGCGGCGGCTAATAAGGCTAATGCTTTAGTGGCTTGCGCTTGCTTCTCTCACAATATTGGTGACAAAACGCCCTGGTCGTTTATTAAAACCGCTGGCTACAATTATATTTCCGCCGGAGAAAATTTAGCTGTTGATTTTACCGATGCAGAAAATATAGAAGACGCATGGATAAATAGTCCAGGCCACAGAGCCAATATTTTAAATAAAAATTATGAAGAAATTGGCATAGGTATTGCCAAAGGAACATTTCAGGGCCACGACACCACCTTTGTGGTGCAAATGTTTGGCACGCCGCTTGACCAGCCAATTGCGGCGGCTGAGCAGCCCACTAAAGTAGAAGCTCTGAAGCCTTCACCAGTACTGGCTGAAAAACCTGTTATTCAAACCTCGGCCAAGCCAAGTGCTGCTGCCGTTTCATCGCCAGTGCCGGTGGATGTTGCTACCCTTGTCAGCACGGTTAAACTAGATCAGGAGTCTCTGGCCTCCCAAAACCCGCTAATTGTGGACTCTAATTTTCTGGCCACCGACAATAATTTTAAGTTATCAGTTAAAACTTCAAGTGAGGCGGTCAAGGTAGTTGCCAGTTACGGTAATTCTGCTGTCATGCTAGATCCAAAAGGAAATAATCTGTGGGAAGGCCTGGCCCCGCTATCCAGTTTAGTTGACAGTAAAGTGTTAACTTTACTTGCCTACAATTTGGCTGGCACCCCCGAGCTCCAACAGTTGGCCGATTTCGCTCCCAGCTTACAGAGCAGTTATCAAGTTCTTGGTGAAACCAATAATCAAGTCGTAACTGTTTTGGGTAAAAGTTTTAGTCCTAAAGAAGTGGAAGGGAAGTTCTATTTGTTATTTATAGCCGGCATGCTGTCCGCGCTCATTTTGGCTATTGGCCTAAAAAGGCACATTCAACACCTGGGCTTAATTGCCAATGGTTCTTTTGTTATAATATTAGCAGCACTGTTTTGGATGGCAGGTTAATAGTTCGCTATACTAAGCTTTGACTATTTATGACTTCACAATCGTTATTAACAAAATTCCCCCGCAATAGCGCTGAGCTGGTTAATTATGTTAAAGTAGCGGCCAACCACGTTACTGATCACGTTATTCCGCGGCCGCGGAATAACTATTCCCCTTTGGCCTTGCACCGTAGGCCCCTGGTATTGCTGTCGCTGTTTTTAATTTTAGTGAAAATTGCGGTTACCGTCTTGCTAATTTACGGACCGACCTTTCCAGCACTGTCTTCCGCTATTACGGGGGACAATATTTTTAGTTTAACCAATCAAGCCCGCGCCGACTATGGTGCGGGCACGCTGACTTTAAATAACCAGCTCAATGTCGCCGCACAAGCTAAAGCCGACGACATGTTGGCTAAGCAATACTTTTCTCATAATACACCCGACGGTAAAACTCCTTGGGACTTTGTCACTGCTTCTGGTTATAGTTATGTTGCTGCTGGCGAAAATTTGGGGGTAAATTTTCTACAGGCCGAAGAAGTTTCTACTGCCTGGATGAATAGTCCAGGCCATAGAGCGAATATATTAAACAGTACCTTTAAAGAAATTGGTATAGGAATATCCAGCGGACAATTTCAGGGTAATAGCGTAACCTTCGTGGTAGAAATGTTTGGTACTCCGCCAGCGAAAGTAAATACCCAAACAGCTAGTCCGCCTGCGCCAGCTCCAACAGCTCCTCCGACTTCGCCAGCGGCGGGAGTCGGAGTCGTCCCGACCGCAAGCATCGGGGCAGCTAACCCAAAACCAGCAGCAGCGCCCGCGCCGCCAAAGCCTGTGCCGCCTCCGGTTAAACCCGTGCTTCCGCCCGCCCCTGTGCAAACAGAGCCAGGAAAACTTGCCCCGCCCGCCCCCACTGCCCCGGGATCAGCGCCCATAAGCTTTAAGGTTAGCCTGCGCGGAGAAAGTAACACTTTGAAGAATCCAAGCGCGGATGTGCTTAGCGATTTTGCTATCTTTAACAGCAGCGTGGAAATAAATAATCAAGACGTCAACATTAGCGTTCAAACTTCAGGAGCAGTAGAGAAAGTGCAGGCCGTATTTGGTAAAACGGCAATTGCTTTTACCGCATCGGACAATACCTGGCGGGGCAGTATTCCTTTGTCAAAATTTGATGCCAATCCAGACGTAATTATTCAGGCTTTTGACAGTAGCGGTCACACGAAGCAGCTGCAGCTGGCAAGTTTTTCAGCAACCGCGGTAAAAAATTATAGCCCGTATCATGGCAGTCAGGAGACTTTAATAAATTTGTTTGGTTTCCACTTGAACCCTACGGCATTCCAGCAAACTTTTTTCTCTCTGCAAATTGCTCTCCTGCTCGGTGTGCTGACTATTGCCATTGCCATTCGGCCCAAAATTCAGCACGTTAGTTTGATTGGCCATACCGCAGTGGTGATTATGCTTGCGAGCATTTTGTGGGTGCTTAGTTAAGATTGTTTCTAAGTAATAGATGATTTATGTTTCATAATATTGATAATTCTATAGATACTCGAACCATAAACCCTTTCGAACAGACAGATAGACGACCTATTACTCCGGAAACCATAGAATGGGAACCTGATTTAGATACAGCTCTGGCGATAGACGGGCGAGATATAGAAGGATTTAGGGAATGGATAAATTGGAATGATGCAGACATCGATAGAACTGGCGTAAGAGTAACACGTGGTTATCATCAAGGTTTGGACCTCGCCGCTTATTTAAACACTGAAGGAGAAATCGTGTTAGGCCTTCCTCCTAATGCTCCTGTGCGAGCAGTAGCAGATGGTCGCATTGATACTATTGCAACTGAGGACGCAGGCTATAATGGATGGATCCGAATAGAGCATGGAAAACTAGGGAGTGCCATGGATTCGATTTATCGTCATGTAGTCGCCAGAGAAGGCTTGAAGGGACACACCGAAGTAAAGAAAGGCGACATCATCGGCACATTGTATATTGATGAGCCAAGGGAAGGAAATTCAGGAAGATTGGTCCATTTGCACCTGGAAATGCTAAATGGACTTGAAACAAAAGTCGATGTTATGATGAGTAAAGAATCAGAACAGCTAATATCACCTCTAGATGTGATAGATTCTGCAGTAAGAAAGCATACGGCTATGCCTCAGCAATCTGCTAATTTTCAAGTTCGGGGATTGGAAGACGCTCCAATCAAAATAGCCAATTTTGATAATCTTCTTTTGAGTGAGCCTCCACCAAAAATACAGTAAACTTAAAACCGCCTTCGGGCGGTTTTTTGGTGGACCTTGGGAGCCCCACCTCCCGCTTCCCGGACTTGCCCCGTTAACTACTCCAGAGGACAATATCCCAACTTTTTTATAAAATATTCTTTTCTGGTGGACTCAGCGGGAATCGGACCCGCATCTTCCGGATGCAAACCGGATGCTCTGCCACTAAGCTATGAGCCCTAAAAAATTCAACGGGGCAAGGTTGAGCTACATTCCCTTATAAATTAAAATGGCAAGAACTTAAAGTAGCCGAACATCCAGGCCAAACTTAGAATGATTAAAGTAATGCCAACAATTTTCCACCAGGTGTAAGTGCCGGCCAACGGAGCGGCCAAGTATTTTTCGGCAAAATCAATTTGACCAGTAAATTCGGTAACTTTTACTGAGTACTTCATTAATAGAACGCCCAAAGCAATTATAATGATTCCTAAAATATAGCGCATAATATTATTTAAGATTTTAAGATTGCAGATTTACGATTTATAATATTCTTCAATCAAAAATCATCAATCATCAATTTGTTTTTGTGCCTGCACTTCGTAGCCTTGCCCGTCCTCCGCAGTAGCTGTCGCTACAGCTACGGAGGATGGAGCGGAGAAGTGGTGGGTGTGGTCCCGATTATATCGGGACGACCCGACTATTTTCAGCTTGCCCCGCACTTTCTGTCCAGGGCTTTTTTAATAATTTTACCCGTTCTGGCAGCTGGGCCACTGGTGGGCGTACATGGATTTGAACCATGGACCTCGTCATTTCGTCACAATTCTTTCAGTTTGCTCAATTTCGATCAAGCTCGAAATTTCACTTACTTCAAGAATTGTTCCTCTCAAACTTTTGCTTAACCTCACTTAAGCTCGGCCCAAGCAAAAGTTTGTATTTAATTTATGATGCGCTCTAACTTCACCCCCACACCTTTGCTGGTGGGCATGGAAGGACTTGAACCTTCGGCCTCTTCATTATCAGTGAAGTGCTCTAACCAGCTGAGCTACATGCCCAGCAAAGGTGTGGGGGCAAATTGAACTACTAAATTAAACAAATTTCCATTAAGACTTTAACCATTTTATCAAACTAAACAATTTTTGACAACAGCACCAAAATGTAGTATGATTAACGTAACTTTTTAGACATTTTTGAAACCAAAACTATTAAAAATACCAATAAAATATTATATGGCGCTGTTTTCCAAAGATAAAACTATTGTCGGCGTAGATATTGGCACATCTTACATTAAAGTTGCTCAAATCTCTCATGGCCAGCACCATATTTTAGATACCTATGGAATTGTTAACGTCAGCAGTCATATTGATCCGCACAACAACACTGTGGCAATAAACGACACCGCCCGAATTTTAAAGACTTTATTGGCTCAGGCTCGAGTAACTACTGACCGGTGTGTAGCCAGTTTGCCAAATAGCGCTGTATTCACTTCTGTTATTGAAATGCCGGATTTGCCTCAAAAGGAAATGAAATCGGCCATGGAATTTGAAGCAAAAAAGTACATCCCATTGCCTTTTAATGAAGTGATATTATTTTGGGAAATAATGGAAAAAGATTCGGCCAGCAAGATTAATAAAGTCCTGTTAATTGCCGTACCAAGACAGATTCGTGAAACTTACATTAAAGTGTTTGAACTAGCCGGTCTTGCCCTGGAAAGTATTGAGATAGAAGCATTGGCGTTAATCCGTTCTTTGGTTGTTGATCCGACTAAAAATAGTGTTATAATAGACATAGGAGCAAAAGCGACCGGGCTGAATGTAGTAAAGGGCGGAATTTTGCAGTTAACCAGAAATTTAAATGCCGGCGGAGATATGATCACCGACCGAATTGCTCAAAGCTTGAATATTTCGCAGGTTAGGGCCGAACAATTTAAAAAAGATTTCGGAGTAAATGAAAATTCATTTCTACCCGATTCAGTCAAGCCCGCCCTCGATATTATAAAAAATGAAGTCAGGCAACTTTTAACTATTTATCAATCACATAGCCTGAAAATAGATGAGGTTATTTTGGTGGGCGGAGGCGCACAGTTACCCGGAATTTTAGACTTTTTTAAAGATTTGGGAGTCTCGGCAAGTTTAGGCCAGCCACTCCACAAAGTTTCTTACTCGGAAGCAGCTGAACCTTTGCTGAAACGATTCAGCCTTCAATTACCCATAGCAATTGGTCTGGCGTTGCGAACTGATTGATAAACTCATCCCAGAAAAAAGCAAAACAAACATGGCACAGATTAATTTATTAGGTTCTAGCGATTTAGGGAAAAAAAGCGGCTTTCCAACAACCTTGCTGGGCAGAGTTTTATTTGTTGTTTTAATCCTCGTTTTGGTCTATTATACTTATTTGTTTTTTAGCATCAGAAGCAAGACAAGCGCCATAGCTGAAATGGAGCAAAGAATTGCCCAAGCCCAAAGTGAAAGCTTGTCTAATATAGACAGGAAAGAACTGTTAACCAGACAGCAGCAACTGCAAAATGCCAATGACTTAATTAAAACCCACGTTTATTGGTCATACTTTTTGCCTGAACTAGCTAAGGTTACTTTGCAAAACAGTTCTTATTTAGATATTACCACCCAAAATAATGGCATAGTAGAGTTAACGCTCGTAGTCCCTAATTATGCGGAAATGGACAAGGTTCTGCAGGTTTTTGATTTGCCGCAGTTTAATCAGCAATTTAGTGATGTGAAAATAGTATCTATTGGTAAGTCTCAGCAAAAAGATGTAATAAGAAATGAATTAAAAGTTCAATTGAAGTTTAATACTGACTATATTCGTAATCGATTAAACTAAAAATTTTTAACATGGATTTAAATACAAATAAACTTAATCCTTTCTTGTCTGAGCGGCGTTTGTCCATGTCTTGGTTTAACCTGCTTGCTTTAGTATTGATTGTTATTTTATTTTATTGGTTTATGGTCAGACCAAAAAGCGCCCAACAGCATACTTTGGATAAAAATTTAACTGCTCTTAGCAGTACCTATCAGACCGTGCAAAATGATAAAGATGAACTAAACAGTTTAGTTAGTAAATTACAAGCATCCAAAAGTGAGATAAAACAGTTGAACGAAGCCATTCCTTTAGAAGATAGAACCACCCGTCTTTATGTTTTAGTAGATAATTTAGTTGGGCAAACCGGTATGAAGTTGGCGAATTTGAGCGTGGAGCCTGCCACGGAGGCCGCGGGAGCAGCAGTAGGCACAGGCGGCCTGGTTGCCGCGGGCGATAAGAAGACATTAAATGATCCTTACGGAGTAGCACGAAAGTTGCAAACTTATAATGTCAGTGTGGCGACTACTGGAACCATGGTGCAATTTAAGAATCTTTTGGAATTGTTGGAAACTAACGGCCGGATAATGGACGTTACTAATTTGGAAGTTAATCAGGGTGACGATGGCGTAATAACTTTTCGCTTAAAGGTCCTTGGTTACGCCTATAACCCTTAAGTTTTAATTTATTTGGAAATGAAGAAGAATTCAATATTAATTGCAATAATTGTGATAATGTTTGGAGCCGCGGGCATAATTTTGTACAGAGGATTTTTTGCCCACGGGGGTCCAAGCGGCCAGGCGGTAAGCGCCCCTGCTATTGTCAGCGGAAAAGCCGGGGAAAAGATTTTGCCTTATGGCGGCAGTCTTGATTTTAGTTTAATTAAAAAGTTCAACGGCGGAACAAAATTTTTCAACTATCCTATCCTCTCACCCGATGCAGTCAAGGTTCAGCTTCAAGATTTAGTTAAATAGGAATGGCAGAAGTATCAAAAAAAATCAATACTAATACCAACACCTGGGCAAATACTTCTTTTGAACAATTTTTGTTGCAGCATAGTTTTATTGGCCAAGAAGCCTACGACCGAATTGTAAAATTGAAGGGAGATAACGCTTTACAGTCGCGAGGGGCTCCAGTAGATGTTGCCCAAATTTTGGTTTCAGAAAAAATTCTTGATGAAGAAGATCTCGCTAAGGCCAAAGCGGCCTTTTTGAATTTGCCTTATATAGATTTGCGAAAAATACATGTTATTCCTGAGGTTTTGGAAACTATTCCCGAGGAGTCCAGAAATTTTTACCACATGTGCCCTTTTGAGCTGCAAAACGAAAATTTAAAAGTGGCTATTTCAGACCCAACAAATTTGCAGGCACTTGAGGCATTGGAGTTTTTGGGCCAGAAAAAAAATTTGGAAATTCATATTTATGTTGCCTCGTTAACATCTATAGACACGGCTATTGGCAAGAAGAAGAATTTAAGCAGTGCCGTCGGAGAAGCTTTGCAGGATATAAAAACGAAAGAGGATACTGAACAAAAAGGGGTTCAGGAAACCAAGACTGTTAAAACCGAAACTATTCAGGAAGCGCCGATTATCAAAATTGTTGACGTTATTTTAAGCAATGCTATTGAAGCTAATGCTTCTGACATCCATATTGAACCTAGCGAAGATGACGTGCGGGTCCGTTATAGAGTAGACGGAATTTTGCATACTTCTTTAAGATTGCCAAAAAATATAATGGCCGCCATTATTTCCCGTATAAAAATTCTTTGCAATATGAAAATTGACGAGCAGCGTCTCCCGCAAGACGGACGCTTCCATGTTGATTTGGCCGGAAAATCGGTGGACTTGCGGGTCTCAACCCTACCTATAATGTATGGAGAAAAAGTGGTCATGCGTATTTTGGACAAGAGTGGTTCGGTGCCGACTTTGGAACAATTGGGCATAACAGGGCGAGGGCTTGCTTGGGTGAAGGATAATATTAAAAAGAACCACGGCATATTTTTAATTACCGGTCCGACAGGGAGCGGAAAATCCACCACCTTATATTCAATTTTGTCTATTTTAAACACCTCCTCTGTTAATATTATTACTTTGGAAGACCCCGTTGAATATTTTATTGCCGGAGTGAATCAGAGCCAAATCAATCCCGATATTGGCTTAACGTTTGCTTCAGGACTGCGCAGCATTTTACGCCAAGACCCCAACATAATTATGGTTGGTGAAATTCGCGATGAAGAAACCGCCGAATTGGCCGTGCATGCCGCATTAACAGGGCACCTGGTGTTTTCCACTTTGCACACTAACAACTCCGTCGGCGCTGTGCCAAGGTTGATAGATATGGGGATTGAGCCATTTTTATTGTCAGCCTCGCTGAATGTAATTATGGCCCAGCGTTTGGTTAGAAAGCTTTGCCATGACTGTAAAAAAGAACAACCATTGACTGAAATAATAAAAGAAGAAATAAAAACCGCCTTAGTGGGGATTCCCAAGGAATACTTAGATGGTTTGGACCCAGGTCATTTTAAAATTTATATGGCTAAAGGCTGTGAAAAGTGCGGCAACACTGGTTACCGGGGTAGGTTTGGAATTTTTGAAGTCCTGCCTTTGCTCCCTGAAATTCAGGAAATGTTTTTCGCCAAGCAGTCTATTCACTCTATTTACGAAGCTACCGCCAAGCTAGGAATGATTACTATGAAGCAGGACGGCATTGTTAAAGTTCTGCGGGGCGAAACTACCATGGAAGAAATTATTCGTGTAACCACAGAATAATGCCTATAATTTTTTACGAAAAATTGCATATGAATGATATCTTGGAGCCAAATTTAAATAAACCAATAGTTCTTTTAGCCGAACCCGATCCTGAAACCAGAGCAGTTTACGCTCATTATTTAAGCCGAGCTAATTTTGTGGTTAATCTTTGCGCGGAGTTAACCGTGCTTCATGAGCAAATGAAAATTTACAAACCGGACGTTTTAATTTGCAATCCAAATTTTTTATTTGCTTTGGGCAGCAGGATATTTTACGATATTCGCTCTGTTTACCCCGCTTTGCCCATAGTGACAGTGGGAGATAGCGTGCTGGATTCTGACATGGACAAGCTCATGAAGTTTGGAGTTTCCGCTCATTTATCAAGAAAATTCAGCCAGCCTCGCGACTTAGTCGTGACGGTTGAGCAATTATTATATGCAAATTAACTTAATAAATATTTTATGTATAAAGCCAGCGAGCTAGAGCTAAAAAAATTACTTTCTATAACCTTAGAGCGCGAAGCCTCCGACTTGCATTTGGTCCCCGGCGAACCGCCAATTATTCGGGTTGACAGCACCTTAATAAGGTTAGAGGACTATGAAGTATTGAGCAACGATTCCACCTCCGAGCTTGCCGATGCTATGTGGCATGAGGAGCAAAAAAAACGTTTTGAACAAAATTCCAACGTAGATTTATCTTACGAATTCAAAGACAACATTCGTTTTCGGGTTAACATTTACAAACAGCAGGGAGTTTTGTCCATTGCCCTGCGTCTTGTGCCCAACCATATAAAAACTTTGGAAGAACTTTCTCTGCCGCCTATTTTACGGAGGTTTACCGAGCACAACCAAGGCTTGGTTCTTATGGTTGGTCCTACGGGCCATGGCAAGTCCACCGCGCTCGCTTCTTTAGTAAATGAAATAAATAATACTAGAGCCGAACATATTTTAACCATTGAAGACCCAGTGGAATTTATTTACACGCCGAATAAATCTATTATTTCGCAGCGGGAAGTATTTTTTGACACGCCAAATTTTGCTGATGCCTTGAAAGCCGCCCTCCGGGAAGATATTAACGTTGTCATGCTTGGTGAAATGCGTGATTTGGAGTCAATAACGGCAACCCTAACTCTTGCCGAGACTGGACACTTAATTTTTGCCACTCTCCATACCAACGACGCCGCTCAAAGTATTGACCGTATTGTAGACGTTTTCCCTGCTGAACAGCAAACGCAAATTCGCGCTCAACTGGCCAGTGTCTTGCAGGGAATTGTCAGTTTAAGGCTTTTGCCTAAAGTTGGCGGCGGGAGAATCCCGGCCGTAGAAATTCTTATAGCTAATCATGCGGTAAGAAACTCTATTCGGGACAATAAAATTTACGAAATTAGCAATATCATTCATACAAACTTGGAAGAAGGCATGGTGCCGTTAGATAAAGCGCTAGCTAATTTGGTGAAGCAGGGCGTTGTTGAACTGGAAACCGCGCAGAGCTTCGTGCTTGATAGAGAATATTTTTTGTCATTATTAGGATAACCGATCCGAAACAACGAATGTATCCGAATGAAACGAATTCGGAACATTCGGATGGAATTCGGATAATTAGGATCGTGCTATGAAATTTTCTTACCAAGCCAGAAATAATGATGGGCAAATCAAACAAGGGTTTGTAGTTGCTGCTACCCAAGCAAAGGCTGAACAGCTTCTGGCTGAAAACGCTTATATCATTATTAGTTTGAAGCTCCAGCGGGAGAGTTTTTTGCTCAAACTCAATCCTTTCGGCAGACACATTAGTTACAAGGAAATTGTCATCTTTTCCCGGCAATTCTCTACGCTAATTGCCGCTCGGGTGCCTATTTTACAGACGTTAAGAATTTTAGAAGGACAAATTACCAATAAAAAGTTAGGCGCAGTAGTTCGGGATTTAATTACTTCTATAGAAAATGGTGAAAGCTTATCGCTGGGATTATCCAAACATCCGGAAACTTTCAGCAACGTTTATATTAGTTTGGTTAAATCCGGTGAAGCCTCTGGAGCTGTGGCCGATGCGTTAAACTATTTATCTGATCAATTGGAAAAAGATTACGAATTGCGCTCTAAAGTTAAAAGTGCTTTAACCTATCCTATATTTGTTTTGGCTGCTTTGGGTGGCGTAGGATTTTTAATGTTTAAATTTGTCTTGCCAAACCTTACCGCAGTGCTAAAAGAGCAGGGTGGGCAATTGCCGACAATTTCCCAAATATTAATTTCGCTGACAGATTTTTTTCAAGTTTTTTGGTGGCTGGTTCTTTTAATTTTAGCAGGGCTTATAGTCGGGTTTAGATTTTACATTTACACAACCGCTGGTCGGTACCAGTGGGACAGACTGAAAATCCACTTGCCAATTTTGGGCGACGTCTTCCGAAAAATTTACTTGGCTCGTTTTTCGCGCAACTTATCTACGTTAGTTGCCGGCGGACTCCCCATTATTAAAGCCATAAGAATAATTAGCGAAGTCATTAACAACGTTGTTTATCGCGATATTTTATTGGATGTTGCCGATCAAGTCACAGTTGGTAAAACAATTAGTGAATCTTTGGCCAAATATCCAGAATTCCCTCCTTTGGTAACCCAAATGGTAAAGGTTGGCGAACAAAGCGCCCAGCTGGACAACATTTTGGGTAAACTGGCAAACTTTTATGAAAAAGAAGTGGACGCAAAAGTCGCCACTTTGGCTACTTTATTAGAACCATTAATCATGATAATTTTAGGTATTGGCGTCGGTGCTCTGGTCGCTGGTATTCTTTTGCCAATTTATAATTTGGCCAGTACGACCGGGTAAACTTTAGTTGAAAGTTATCAAGTCAAAAGTAGAAAGTTATTTTCAAAGGGCTGCACGTATGGACTTTACGAACTTTATAACTTTATGCTTTTAACTCAGTTGCGTGGGGATAACTGCCTTGCCCTTTTCGCTCAAAACTGCTATAATTGAAGTAATAGCATTAAATGTTTTTGGCAAAGGTTGCCAAATAACCCATTTTATACAAAGATTGGGGGTGAAATAAGTGAGAAACAAATACCAAAAAGGATTTACTTTAATTGAATTGTTGGTAGTTATTGCCATTATTGGTCTTTTGGCCTCGGTAGTGTTATTGGCTTTGAATTCGGCTCGCGCCAAGTCCCGTGATGCTAAGCGCGTGGCAGATATTCGCCAACTGCAATCTGGTTTTGAGTTATTCTTCAATGATTGCGGCAGTTATCCAGTTAGCGCTGTAGCTGGCGTAACTTTGGACAATACCCAAAAACTTCAGCAGGGCACAGCAGCAACTGGCGGCGGTTATTGTACTGGCACCAGAGGTATCCAGCTTACTACGGTAGGCGTTTCCGGGACTGTCTATATCACTGCTTTCCCCTCTGCCCCAGTTCCAGCTGAAACCGGTTGCACAACAGCCGAGAATTCCTATCTCTACATAGCCAATGCAGTAGCTGAACCGGCCACTGACTACACTTTAGCTTTCTGTTTGGGTGGAACAACCGGCGGACTGGCCGCAGGAAAACATACCGCTAGCGCTGGAGGTGTTAAGTAAGTTTAATTGTTTAGGGCCCCTTCTGTTGAAGGGGCCCTCTAAGTAGTCACAATATGTTTGAAAATTACAGGTCACAAACAATAGCAGTCATGGTTATGGCTGTGTTTTTCTTTTTCGCTCTAGTTTGGGGAGGCTTCAAAGGTTATGATCAAGCTAAAGCAAAGACAATTGTGACAAACAGTCAAACTTTAATGGAGGGGCTGCAGTATTTTTACAATGACCAGAATCGTTATCCTACCCTGCAGGAATTCGCAGACAATAACTTAATGCTTAATTATTTTAACCCATTCCCGGCAAGGCCTATCTTGAGTAGTGGCTGTAGCCAAAATTTAATTTACAAGACTACCAGCTACCAAAGTTACGAACTGGACTTTTGTTTGCCTGGCAAGCAAGATAAATTTCAGAAGGGTTGGAATAAGCTGACAAATTAGAAAATGCCTCCCCATTAAGGGGAGGGAAACCGGCAAGTGCGCAAGCTCTTTTAGCAAGTCCCTCCCCTTTATAAGGGGAGGTTGGCCTGCCTGCCGGCAGGCAGGGAGGGGTCAATATGACAAAAATTTTTAATCAAACGATATTAAAGCAAAGACGAAAAGAACTTCGCAATAATATGCCGGTTACTGAAGCAAGGTTATGGTACTATTTAAAGAGTCGACAGTTAAAAAATTATAAATTCCGCAGGCAGTACAGTGTTGGTCGTTACATTCTTGATTTCTATTGTCCAGAACTGAAAACTGCCATAGAAATTGATGGCGATTTTCACTTTAATGACCAAACCCGAATTTACGATCAGGCAAGGCAGAAATACCTTGAATCTGTAGGCATAATAACACTACGTTTTACAAATATTGATATCGTTGAAAATATAGATGGAGTAATCAATGTAATATTAAATAACCTCCCCTAACCCCCTCCTTGGTAAGGAGGGGAACTTATGATGTTTATAAATTTTATTTTTTTATTTATTTTTGGCACACTAATAGGGAGTTTTTTAAATGTCATAATTTGGCGCTGGCCGCGTGGCGAAAAAATTTCCGGCCGGTCTCAGTGCCCGCGTTGCCACAAAAGTTTGGCTTACCTTGAACTTATACCGCTAGTTAGTTATGTAGTATTGAACGGTAAATGTAGTAACTGCCAAAAACCTATTTCCCCGCGGTATTTTATTATTGAACTTGTGACTGGCTTGTTATTCGCTTTTGCTAGCGCGCAGAGTTTACTTGTAACACCAATAGACTTCGCCCTGCTGCTGCGCATTCTATTTATCATTGCCATACTAGTTGTCGTATTCGTTATTGATTTAGAGCATTATTTGATTCTTGACATTGTGGTTTTGCCAGCCACAGGCGTTCTCCTGGTATTCAATATCGTTTTGGATGCAGTTGCTCATCGTCCCCTCGCATCTGTCACCGTAGATAGCATCATAGCGGCCTTACTGGCCAGCGGTTTTTTCTACCTTATTTGGAAGATATCGAGTGGCCGGTGGATGGGGCTTGGCGATGTGAAATTTAATATTTTTCTGGGCGTGGCATTGGGCGTTGTTAATATTATTGTAGCTTTGTTCGCTGCTTTTATGATTGGCGCCGTGGTAGGAGTTATTTTATTACTGACTGGAAAAAAACAAATGAACAGCAAAATTCCCTTTGGCACTTTCTTGAGTGTGGGGGCGCTTTTGGCATTGTTTTATGGAATGCCGTTGTTTCGTTGGTATTTCAGTTTAATCGGGTAGCGCTGATAACGTAGTTAGCGTATAATAAAAATACGACATGACTCCGGAGAAACAAAAACAACAAACGGGGTTTACCCCGTTAGAAGCCTTCGCCAAAAGTCCGGCATCCGCTAAAAGCGGATTACTTCAAACGGGGTTTACCTTAATTGAACTAATTGTCGTAATTGGTATTTTAGGCGTTCTTGCAACCGCACTTACAATTAATTTTGCTGCAACCCGGGGACCCCGAAATTTAAAAATTGCAGAAAACCAACTAGTCACTAATATTCGCAAAATTCAGAGCTATACCGCTTCTTCAAGAAATATTCCGGGTGGCGGCCCAGCAAAATATTATGTCCTAAAATTTTCTTTGACTACGCCAGGCCGTTATTACATTTCCGGAGTAGACAGCTCAAATAACATTTATGACCCTATTGAGACCGTGCAGCTACCTTCGGGAATAACAATAAAATCTCAAAACTTAACTTATCCATTGCTCATGTACGCGGCCGACGGCACCGCGATTAATTCCGGGAATATCAATTGTGCTCAAGTGGCTTTTACTACCCCGTACGGAAAAACTTACATGGACCCTTCGTGCGCTTTTTTGGATGTAAATAAATTTAATGATCCCGTATATCTGTACAACGTTATAAACCGATCTTTAGTAATTAGTCTACAAGACATGGCCACCCAAACTAGTAAAACGATAACTATTAAAGGTTCCAGCGGTTCAGTTTTTTCTGATTGATAAATTTTAGGTTATGTTAAAATTTTACAAGCAAACTGGCCAAACTTTAATTGAAACTTTAGTTGCTATTTTTATTTTAGTAATGGGCATTACGTCAGCTTTGGGTTTGGCCACGTATTCGTTAAATGCTTCCACCGCAGTTAATAAACAGCTTATCGCTCTTGGCTTGGCTAGAGAGGGTATAGAGGCAGTCAAAAACATGCGCGATACTAACTGGCTGCAGGGAACTTTGTCTGCCGATTGTTATAACTATAATACTGGATCAGCAGGGGCGAACTGTTATAAAGATTGGCTGACCGCAGTTTTTTGCATCAATCCGACTAATAACAATAGTAATTGTAATGGGAGTGGAGTTACGCAAGATTATAATTTAAGTTTTGACTCCTCCACAAGTACTATGTGGAACTTATTGCGCCAAAGGAATTCCGCTGATTTTGGCTTGAATTTCGTGGCAAATGCCGCAAACGGGACAGGTTACTATGTAGCGGGCAATGGCATAGATTGTAGTAATGCTGCGGGCCGTTCCGAGTATTGCAGAAAAATCACCATTACCAAAGATAGCAGCTTTCCATATAATCAAGATGTCGGACCGCAGGTATTAGTAGTGTCTCAAGTCTGGTGGCGGGATAAAAAATGTCCGGTCTTTAACGATTGGCCGGGTTTAGGCAAGTGTTCGCTTCAATTACAAATGTATTTAACTAATTGGAAAAACTACTAATAACCGCGGATCTAAACGCAGATCCTTGACGCGGATAAAAATGCAGATCTATGGAAGAGTTATTATATAAAGATATAACATTTGAGATCAGAGGGGCTTGTTTTTGGGTTTGGAAGGAATTCAAAGGAGCCTTTAAAGAGAAGATTGTAGACCGAGCTTTAACAGTTGAACTAAAAAAACGGGGCAGAAATGTGGAAGATCAGAAACGTTTGGATATTAGTTATCAAGGAGTAAAAGTAGGCACATATGTACCGGACAAAATTGTCGACGGTAAAGTGCTGGTTGAATTGAAGTGCAAAAGCTTTTTAACCGAAGCGGATATAGATCAGTTTTGGAAGTACCTTAGAGGCTCTCAATATAAAGTGGGATTATTGATTAATTTTGGCCCAAAAAATTTAGAAATAAAACGGCTTGTATATGATACGGCCAGGGTTTATAAAGATCTGCGTCCAGATCAGCGTAATATATCCGCGTTAAAATCTGCGGAAAAAGGTTTTACCTTAATGGAAATTATAGTTTCCACGGCTTTGTTTGCCATTGTCATGACAATGACCATGGTTTTGTTTACCTATACTTTAAAAATAAACCGCCGCGTGGAGACGTTGCGTGAAGCAGTTCAAGGCAGTAGAAATTTTGTGGAACTATTAGTCAGGGACATTCGTAACGGAACTATTGATTATTCCGGACAAGTTGATCCGGTCCATTGTCCCGCCTCATATAACCCCGGGGGAGATGCTTATTTAGCAATAGTGACTTTGTCGGGAGATAAGGAATGCTTTTACTATCCAGCAGGCCAAACGAACCCACAATTATATTTAACTAAAAATGGTATTACCGAACAATTTTATGGTGACTCTGGATTTAAGCTCACTAATGCCATATTTTATGTCCGCCCCTCTACTAACCCTGCCATTCAAGTTGGCGGTTTTTATCCGGGAATCCAGCCATTTGTAACAATGGTTTTTGCCTTTACCTCCCAGCTTTCACCCAGTGCAGCCCAATTCGTAATTCCGTATCAGACAACAGTGTCTACAGATATTTACAGCATTCTTCATAAATAATCATGACAGTAAAGACAAACTTAAAAATTATATTTTCTTCTAGTACCAACAATCAGCAGGGAGTCTCGCTGCTTCTCACTATTTTAGTTTTATCTGCAATTTCGGCAATTGCCTTTAGTTTAGCTGCCATAGTCCTTGTGGAAATTCGAGCGTCTGGAGATTTAATTCGCACCGAACCGGCACTTTATGCGGTTCAAGGCTTAACCGAGCAAGCATTTTTTAAATATGCAACTGGGGCTCCTGTAACTTACTCACTTTCTATAAATAATGTGACCTTAACACCTTCTGCGCTAAAAAAGTACGACGACTCTCCTCATGTGGACGTTATTAGTAGTTCAAAAACCTATGAACTTATAAACGCGGATACTGCCGGAGCCAGCGGCTATACAAGTTTCAAGGTCACCTTTTTAGATAACGGTTTGGGTTCTACCATTACTGTTGCGGCAACAGAAATAAACCCAAGCACAAGCAGTCAAACTGTATTTAATCCGCAAATCGTGAGTAGGGGAGGATCTGCCATTGTGCCGGTTAACTTCTTTTATGTTTATGAAATTACTATTACTAACAATAGTACTAGCCAAAATGCAACGGTGAGCATTGACACTATTAGACAAGGCGGTCCGCCTCATGGTTTGCCGTTTATTAACGAAAAGGTGTTGGATGTGGTGGCGACTTATACTAATTTTACGAGAAAATATTTAGTGAAGGTCCCTAACCCTGGTCAGTAAACCGCTCCCATTTGCCGGCTCTCGGGGCGATTGCAAATTTTAATAACCCTGGCTCATTTTGAGCCAGGGTTATTTGGTTGTTAGCTATTATTGTTTTGGAATTTTTAAAGTTTGTCCTACCTTTAGGGTAAAGGGGCTGGAGAGGTTATTTAAAGTGGCCAAAGTAGTCCAGTTAATATTGTATTTTTGTCCAATATAGAAAATTGTGTCGCCTTTTTGAACTTTATATTCAAGAAAATTAGCCTGCTGGTCGGTTTCTACGCCTAAAACTTGAGGAGCCGCCTGATTGTTATTGCCAGAATCATGTTTAGAAAAAATTAGCTTGCCAGCATTTACTGCTCCAACAGCAGCTAAGAGCAAAAATAGTCCACCCAGCCATTTTAATATGCTATTTTTGGAATAATTTCTGCTTACTCCCAACTGGAGCTGAGGGGAGAGTTTCATTTTTTTATTTGGATAAGCCATAAAACGGACGAGCCTTACTTCTTTATAGATTCTATCATAACCGGGTTAAAAAACCAAGCATTTTTGTGGGGATAACTAGGTCATTTTTCGCCCGAAATGCAATTAGCCCTAGTTCGTTAAAAAGATTATAATTTATGAAAAAGAAAAGGTGGCCGAATCTTAACGACCACCCACTACCAATATCCACCAGGCAAAATACATTACTGCCGCAACGCGCAAAGCGACATTATAGGCTTTGTGAGTCAGGGGAATTTTCAGGTATCTTTGGCAATAACTGGGAATAAACCCATTCTGCCACATGGCAGTGTTTTCGCCACTGGCAACTTTCATTTCATGCTCGAATTGAGTTAGCGGACAGCCGCCGATTAACCAATTCGACCATATGGTAAAGCCGGTGACGGTAATTACGGCAATGAGTGAGCGGGCCCAGGGCCAAAACAACGAGTAGAAAACCCCCGCTATTATGAGCAGTGTTTGAAGCACATGAATGACGGCAACCAACCGGCCCATCCACGGCCGCCTTTGTGGCACAGCCATTGCCGCACCCGCCCCAGCCGTAACCACAATTGCTGTGAGCAAGTAAGGACAGGGGCCATAAGGTGTCCATTCACCATGCATAAACCCTAAGCACCCCAAAGTTCCAGCCATACCCCCAAGCACTATGGCACCGGTGTTAAATTGGCCACTGCCAATAAAGCAAGTGTAAACGGCAGCTAACCACGAGCCAACTATGACAGCGCCTGAAACGGAAACGGCCTTTTTAACCAGCCCGATAACCAAAAGACCATACGCCATCGAATACAAAGCCGCAACAAAGTAACGGATTAAGGTTTTTCTCACGTTCTGTTCCTCCCATTCAGATTTAGTCTCACATTATAGCATAAGCAATAAATCTGTGTCACAGCTCTAAAAATAAGCTATAATAAAGCTATGCCAGGAGATTTAAAGCACAATTCAGAGGTTGATAGTAACTCGGCAGAAGCCGCCGAACAGCTTTTGACCGGGGCTTTATTGGATTCACTAAGCCAGAGGTCAGTTGTTAAACAACAGGTAAATGGAGAGGAGCATTTTTTTACTACAGCCAGACTCGAAGTAGACCCGACTAACGGTTCCCTAATTCAGGTCTTGCCCGAGCAGCCAGGAGAATCAGCAGAGGTTATTGCTAAGTTCAGCGGCAGTAAGGTCGGAGTGCGTGTAATTTCTGGGGATTATACTTCAAGCTATACAGAACCAACTACCACTAAGGGAGTTAATGTTCAATTAAGTTTAGTTATAGAACTAGACCCGGCCGTTTTTCGTAATGTTAACCAAGCCGTTTTGGCCGGGGCAGGAAGCCATTGCAAAATAGTAGATGCTACCTTATCTAAGTCGATAGGCGACCAAAGCAAAAAAAATTTGGAGGCTGTCCTACGCAGTTTTAATGAGAAATTTGGCTATGCCGGAAAAAACTAGAGATTTGACTGAATTTAAATTTGATAAGGCGCGACAATCCTTTCTCCGAATAAGGGAACTCGCGGAAAAGCTGCAGCTCGGTTTTGGCCATAATATTGTGCTTTACAATACAGCAGACAAGCTCGCAGGTTATGCTGCTGGAGCCGCGGCGATCGAAGAAAGTGATGCTGATTACTCCATTCACGTTGCTTCGGCATTGCAGGATCTGCGACAAACATTTAACGAAACTCTTCCCCTGTTTTCGCGCTACCAAATTCATAACACAGCAGAAAACAGAGCGTTGCTGAGTGAAGTTGCAGCCCTAATTGCCAAAATTCGAACTTAGTAATAATTGGAATGATGAACGGTGTAAATAAAAAAATTGCCAAAACACGCATTGAAAAACTTCGCGAGCAAATTGAGGAGTTGCGTTATCGTTATCATGTGCTTGACGACCCAAAGGTCACTGACGATGTTTACGATTCGCTAACGCGCGAATTGCGTGAGCTGGAGCAGCAGTTTCCTGGACTCCGAGATTCTTATTCTCCCACGAACAGGGTTGCCGGTAAGCCATTGGATAAATTTGTGAAGGTGAAACATGCCCTACCTATGTTGTCTTTGAACGACGCATTTAGTAAAGATGAGGTAGCAGCCTGGGAACAGCGCACCAAAAAATTGCTGCCTATCCCCCCCTATCCCCCCCTTATTAAGGGGGGGATAGGGGGGTTGGAGTATTTTTGCGAACTAAAATTGGACGGTTTAGCTATCTCGCTCATCTACGAAAAAGGTGTGCTTGTCCGTGGCGCTACTAGAGGTGATGGCTTGGTGGGCGAGGATATTACCCAAAACTTGAAAACTATTCGGTCTATTCCCCTGAAGTTGCCAAGGTCTTTTCCGGCTCGTCTGGAAGTGCGGGGCGAAGCCGTAATGAGCAAAAAAGTTTTGGCCGCTTTGAATGCTATTCAAAAAAAAGCCAACAAGCCGTTATTTGCCAACACGCGCAATGCCGCGGCTGGGAGCTTGCGCCAACTTGACCCAAAATTGGCGGCCCAGCGACATTTGGATTTTTTCGCTTACGACATAGCTCAAGGCGACTTTGGGCTTAGCAAGCATTCTGAAGAACATAGAAAGTTGCGGGAGTTAGGGTTTAAGGTAGATAAGCACGAAGCAGTTTGCAGAAATTTAAAGGAGATTTACTCTTCTGTTGACCAAATTGAAAAATTACGCTCAAACTTGCCTTATGGCACGGACGGGGGGGTAATTTCTATAAATAATTTGGAATTTTATGATCGCCTCGGCGTAATTGGCAAAGCGCCGCGTTATATGATTGCCTATAAGTACCCGGCGGAAAAAGCTACTACGCAAGTCTTGGATATCCGGGTCAATGTGGGTCGGACTGGGGTCCTTACCCCTCTGGCCGTATTTAAACCGACACTGGTGGCCGGTTCAACCGTAAGCAAGGCCACGCTTCACAATATGGACCAAATAGAGCGCCTGGGCTTAAAAATTGGCGACACAGTGGTCATTCAGAAAGCTGGTGACGTTATCCCGGAAGTCGTGGAAGTTTTAACGAAATTGCGTAGTGGCAAAGAGCGCGACTTTCATATGCCTAAAGCTTGCCCGGTGTGTGGAGGTGGTGTGGAGCGCCAATCCTTAAGTTCCTCCCCTAGTTTAGGGGAGGCTAGGAGGGGTAAAAACAAGGACAAGATGGGAGTCGCCTATTATTGTACCAATTCTAATTGCCCTGCAAAGAACCAGCGTGGCATGGAGCATTTTGTCAATGCCTTTGAAATTTACACCGTCGGGCCAAAGATTATTGCCCGCTTTAAAGACGAAGGGTTAATTAGTGATGCGGCTGATTTGTTTAGTTTAGAAGAAAGTGATTTTTCCGGTTTGGAACGCTTTGGGGAAAAATCCGCGGAAAATATAATTAGTTCAATCAAACTGCACAAAAAAATCCCGCTGGCGAGGTTTATTTATTCTCTCGGTATATTAAACGTTGGTGAACAAACCGCGGAAGACCTGGCAAATCATTTTGGAACCTTGCAAAAACTGCGTAGTGCTAACTTGGAACAAATAAACGACATTGAAAATATTGGTCCTATTGTTAGTCAAAGCGTTTACGATTGGTTCAAACATAAAGAAAATATTAAGTTTATAGATAAACTATTAAAAAATGGCGTAACAATTGTAAATCCTAAAAAGCTTCCCGCTTCAAGCTTCAAGTTACATGGTAAGACCTTTGTGGTTACCGGAACCTTGGAATCTATGAGCCGCGACGAAGCAAAGCAACTTATCAAAAATTTGGGCGGCAAAGTTACTGAATCAGTATCAAAAAATACAGATTACGTTGTGGTCGGTTCAGAGCCAGGAAGTAAATATGACAAAGCCCAAAAATTAGGAGTAAAAACTTTAGACGAGAAAGAGCTTTTAAAAATCGTTATATAATCGTTTGCATAATATAAATTGGACGTGTATACTCAAGGTAGTTGTCTTAGCGGCAACTGCCAATTTTTTTGGCAACTCTTTTAGGAGGAGTAAATCATGGCAAGAGCAACTGCGGTAACGAAAATGGGACGAGAAAAAACTCTCGTCTGGAGCATGGTACGCGATGTTTTATCCGAACACTATTCCGGCGAGCCCCCGATTTGGGAAGGCTCAGTACAGGGATGGGGTAGGTTTAGTGCTGACAAACCGGAATTACTGCTCCCCTGGAGTAGTATGCGCAAGATAGGAGAAAAGCCGAAGACAGCACGAGCTTATCAGTTTGATGGCGGGGTGGTGTTTGCCCAGGGCAAGCGCATAAAGGTCGGGGTTCATTGTACTATCTTTGAGGATGCTCATTTCCCCAGAGCAGCGTCTGCCTCTTTGACCACTAAAGAGGGAACATTTTGGTATTACTTTTACCACATGAAGGAATACCCATCTCACAGGAGGCATGAAAGGAGGCCTCTTTCTGTAAAACGCATAATGCTAGAAGATCCGGCTTCGCCTCATTTGCATAAACGTTAAGGTTAAGGAAGATTCTTCGTTTGCATGAGTCCTGTCCTGACCAAATTATGGATGGGCCGGAAATAGACATTTCCGGCCCATCTTTTTACCTTGTGGATTTGTGGTTTCTCAAAGTATAAACTCCTCATATTTCTGGGCAGTTTTATCCCCATTTTTAAGGGGCTTTGGGGGTTGACAGAAAAGCCGTTATATTTTAATATAAATATACTAATTTATAGGCAAAGGCCAAATAAATGATGAAACTTTTACTCTTAGTCATTAACAAAGCGGTTTATGTAAACTAGCGGAATTTTTGCGCTCTTTACCTGGCCGCGAAAGCGGTTTTTTTGCGCTCAAAATTAATTTTATAGAGCGCAATCCTCCGAAGCCTGCCTGCTCCTCCATAGCTTTACGCGAAGGATGGATGGCGTAGGAGGATGAGATATTCAAATCTAAAAGTCACCACAGTTCTTTTTACAATAAGTTATAGTCATTTACTTACTGCTCTACATCGACGATCTCGGCGTTCCAATATTATTTGGGAATATAGCTTTGTAGATAAAGATAGCAGGCAGATAAATCTGGCTTCGCCAGTTTGTCTGCCAAAGGTCACGAATCCATTTCGTGACGATAATAGAGCAGTAGCTAAATGGCTGTAAAGAAAACGTAAAGCGCGAAGCGAAAAACTAAAAATTATAGAATTTGCCTCTGGCGAATACCTAAGCTTTACACTTTTCGTTTTAAGTTTTACGCTCTTGAGCCACGCACTTTAAAAACTAAATAAACAAATCTCTTAATCAACCTGAAAGAGATTTGTTGGGTAGAAAATTGTAAGTAAAATAACCTTTGATGAGTTCATAGATATTTTATCCTGAGCTTGTCGCCTTTCAATTGTATTCAAGGCGACTCTGAGGAAATCTCGAACGAGTCGAAGGATCTGATACTGCTCCGCTAATATTTTATAGCGCAGTAATACTTCCGTAGCTTCATTGTGGTTGATAAGAATTTACAATTACAATATAAGCTTCGCAGTATACTCCACTATACATTAATCCGAGCGGAGGAGTAACATTATATCCAATCCCGATCATATCGGGGTCACAAATTGCTAGTCAATTAAACCGCGGATCCTAACGCGAATTTGTTAGCGCGGATTACTCGCCGATCTTTAATTTAGATCAGCGTTTATATCTGCGTACTTATCAGCGAGTAGATCAGCGGACAGAGAATTATAACAGAAAAGGGTATATGGTGGATGCCTAGGTAGTATGAGCCGATGAAGGACGTGATAGCCTGCGATAAGCCTCGGGGAGCTGGCAAATAAGCTTTGATCCGGGGGTGTCCGAATGGGGAAACCCATGCATGTGAAGCATGCATGCCTATATAACGTGGGTTATGTAGTGCGGGAACCATGCGAAGTGAAACATCTCAGTAGCATGAGGAAAAGAAAGCAATCCCAGTTTACTGGGTAGCGATTCCCTTAGTAGTGGCGAGCGAACGGGGAGAAACATAGTTCAGTAAATTAGTAAAATAGATTAATAGTAGAATAGTAACTGTAATTTGCAGCCGCTATTCATCTAATCTACTATTCTGCTAATTTACTAGAATTATTAGCCCAAACCTAATATGTGTTATCAAAGTCGCAAGACGGAGATTTAAAGCTTACCGGCGTTGCATGTTAGGCGTAATAAGAAGATTCGGTGTGGTACGGTAATGCCACGCGAGAAATTTTGTGTGCTATGTAGCAGAACACGCCTGGAACGGCGGACCAAAGAGGGTGATAGTCCCGTATAGCGAAACATCATGCAGTTCTCGGAATTTTTCTTGAGTACGACCAGACACGAGAAATCTGGTCGGAATTAGTGTCGACTAAGACATAAGGCTAAATACTCATATTGACCGATAGTGAACTAGTACCGTGAGGGAAAGGTGA